>Ga0116227_10002153_pt1 | contig 45004 bp, 48 predicted proteins | sample S1TSphgellanicum_FD_89693 | JGI IMG/M metagenome (GOLD analysis project Ga0116227, IMG submission 89693) | Host-associated microbial communities from peat moss isolated from Minnesota, USA - S1T2_Fb - Sphagnum magellanicum MG | ecosystem: Host-associated > Plants > Peat moss > Unclassified...
GTTTTCCAATGGTTCGTCGTAAAACACCATCCCTTCCTTAGAAGTAGAGTTGATTGCCTATCATCGAGTAATTTTGACTCTTGTGCGTAATTCTTGTTCGTACTACCTTTGTGGTTCCATTTGGAAACCTCATGCCATCTAAGTATTAAATGATCTCCCGATATTCATCGGGTGCTTCTTCCGCATTAATGGACATGATTGTAACATCCGAAAAGTTGTCATCCTCTGAAACATCACCCACTCCTTCGTATGCTCTTGTAAGGCCATCAACATTGCCATGCCGCCTCCCTGGGCGATGGACAATGTCAATGTCAAATTCCTCCATCAAGAGTAGCCGTTGAGCAAGTCGACCACTTGGATTGGGCTTGTTGACCAAGTAGGTTAAGGCCTTGTGATTTGTCACAATTTTGGCCTTGTACCCCAACAAGTAATGGCGAAACTTCTTAAGAGAGAAAATAACTATAAGACCTTCCTGTTCGGTCACAGTATAATTCTTCTCTGCTGAAATTAATTGTCTGCTAGCAAAATGAATGGGATGGTCATGCCCATTTTTGTCCAATTGTGATAGGGCTCTCCCCATCACTTCTCCACATGCATCACAATACACTAAAAATGGTTTGTTCCAATCTGGAGTCCGAAGGATTAACGCAATTTGAAGAACTGACTTCAGTTGTTCGAATGCCCGTCTTGACACCTCGTCCTCCATTGGTGCAGGTGCATCTTCACGCAAGAATCATGTTAAAGGACGTGATTTTGCTACAAACATGTGTATGAATCTCCGATAATATCCCACCATCCCTAAAAAACCTCAAAGGGCTTTCTTTGTGGTGGGAAAGGGAAGCTTTGAAATCCTATCAAGCTTCTCAGGATCTGTGGCTACCCCATCCTTTGACACAATGTGTCCAACCATTTTCCCTTCTGAAAAACCAATTGTGGTTTTCTCAGGGTTCAAAGTCACTCCCGAACTATCCAAACATTGAAAGACTAATTCGAATTTAGCAAGGTGAGAAGCTCTATCACTATAAACTCCAAAGTCATCAATGAAAACCCGTAGAAAAAGGCCCAAGAATGGATCAAAGACCTTGTTCATTAAACGTTGAAATGTCTCTGGAGCATTGCACAAACCAAAGGGCATTACTGTGTAACAAAATGTCCCCCAAGGCATGGTGAATGTGGTCTTCAATTAATCTTCTGGAACAATTTTCACCTGGTGGTAGCCCCTGTACCCATCTCCAAATGTGTACATCCCGTGCCCCATTACTTCTTCCAAAATTTCTTCACAAAATGGCAAAGGGTATTGGTCTTTCTTAGTTACTTTATTTAAAGCTTTATAGTTCACACATACCCTTAGCTTGCCATTCTTCTTTAATGCTAATACCATAGGAGAAACCCACTCAGTTATCTCCACATGCCTAATGAACCCTGCTTCCAACAACTTGTCAAGCTCTTCCTTCACCATGGCCGTGTATCTTGGGTTCCACCTCCCTTGCTTAGCCCTGATTAGTTTGGCATTTGGTAACAGTTCAATTTTGTGTTGCTCCATGGTGACCTCCCTTAGGTCCTTATAGCTGAAAACAAAAAGATGGATATACTTACGTAGTAAATCCTCATATTGTTTTCTCTCCTCTGGTTGAAGGTCTGGTCCCAGTTGAATCTTACTTAGCCGCTCCTCAACTTCTCCTTCTGTAAACATGCATGGAGTTGATTAGTTATCATCCCCTTGAACCCTTTAATTCGACAAAGCTCCAACCTTGGGGATTATCTCCAAAGCATATAACCCTACTTCCTTTTCACTAGAATCGTCCGTGTAAATCCCTTCAGAATTAGAGCTTTGGTTTGTTTATGATTCATCCTCATATTCATTCATCCCTCCAGAGCTTTTCACAAAATTGGCAAATGGAACTTTTTGTCGGTTAAGATGAACTCCGATGGTCATGTATCCTTTAGTTGACTCAGTTCAAGTATTAAGTTTTAGTAGACATTCTTCACAAAAAACTCCTTCATTAAAGCCTTAATTATATCAATCCATGATCCCTTCAACTCTTCTATCTGTCGTCCAAACCAAAATGATGTCGTACCCTCTAAGAATTCAGGAAGAAAATTAAGCCATTCCATAACTATTCTAAGCCCCGTACCAATACAAGCCCGTTTATATTCCCTTAAAAACACTTCAAGGTCTTCACCCTTACTTCCCCTAAAAACAGGAATAACCATATTGGTTCTTATCTTGTCTTTAAAAAAACACACCAAACTAATTAATTCCTTTAACCAACTATCACTTAGCTTTTACAACCTTTCCTCGTGAATAAGGAAATTCCCAATGGCCCAAATTACACTCATAACAAAATCCTCTCTATTTTCTCGGTGTAAATCTCTAAAAAGACCAAACATTTCCAATCCTACCATTATCCTATTTAAATGCCTAGATTGAAAGACAACATTTACAAGATCATGGCCATCACAAGTATCAATGACGCCTCCACTCCACATGACATGTAGGTTATTGGTTCTGGCATAATCTGGAATCGCATCCTTCTTCCTAAGCCAAATGAGTAAATGATGTTCTTGTGTGATTGTCCTGTGGCATTACCTTGGATGTTCTGAGTCGGGTTGAGGTCCAGATTCTTCCCGTTGTTTACGTAGCTGTGATACTACCACACTTGGTTCACCTACAGTCCCAGGCTCTTCCAAAGGTCTTTCAACAGGTGACCTTGGTTTAGCAACTCCTAATGTCAATGATGGGGTCTATTGCCTATCTTCGGGAAACTGTGTACTAGAGGAGTCAAAAGCTTCTCCTAACGTTGACATTAATGTTTTCATTAAAACACTAATCCTAGAAATAAAACATATAATTTTTTTTTAATTTCTTTCAACAACCTACAACACTTTATATAAAAAGTCTAAGGACTTCAACAAGGTCTTACGAACATGAGCTTACTCAAGAACACTCACTATCCTTTATAAATTTCTATTTACATTTTTTTTCATATGGCTTAACACATGCCATCTTCTTTCCCCTTCTTGCCTGTAACTTTTCTTTGCGAATCTTCTCAGATTCCCACAAATCCAACTCTAGTTCATGCCTAGGATTACAAGTAATATCCAAAAGCAAGCTTGGGGTCAAACAGAATGACTCATGTTTATGGTCTTCATGATGTTGCTTCACGCGTTGAATTATGCACCCAATTCAACATGGCTTGCCTTTCATAATCTCCATTGCCAAAAGTTGAATCTCCTCCACCCATGTGGCCACTTTCATCCATGATTTAGGGATAAACAAATTACCTTGCATTCCTCTTTGTAAAACAAAACAAACAGGTTGTTTTTTTCCTTTATTTCCTTCTTCCCACTAAATTTTCAACAACACAATTCCATAACACAATTAAATTGCACAACACAATTAACGTAGATTCATGTCTCGACAACGGAACTAAAAAGATGTACAACACGAACGGGTTTAGGACCGAAACTATGTATGATTATTACATAGCTATGAAGTCTATGTTTTTGGTTGTAAAATTATCCTCCCACCCTTCTATTGGTTATGCAAGCCTCACCATTCTCCTACCATGATCTACACACAAACTACACCAAAATTATTCAAAATCAAAAGCCTTTTCCTAAATCAAAACTTCAATTTTCACAAACTTTGTATTCATACCATAACTTTGTACAAATGAAGGTGTTTCTCAAGGTCACAAAAACCTCCTTATATACTAACCAAAAGGAAACTAATCAAGAAACTTCCTGAAACTTATCCATCACATGGTTCCCCATGTGATTCCACAATTGATCACAAGGAAACAACATCACATGGTTCCCCATGTGATTCCACAATTAATCACAAGGAAACAACATCACATGGTTCCTCATGTGATTTCATAATTAATCACAAGGAAACAACATCACATGATGCACATGACATAAGTCAATGCATCATGACCAAATTATGGAATCTTACATCCAATTTACCCCATTAAATAATTACTTAAATAATTGTGTAATCAAATTACACATCAAGTTACTTACACCCAACTTACCCCATTAAACAATTACCTAAGTAATTGTGTAATCAAGTTACACATCAACTTACAACAGCATTGCCATTGATGTAGCATCATTGTGAAGAGGTGGTGTGAATTTGGTGGCAGCATTTGTGATTGTTAATATCTAAAGGTGCATTTACACCTGGTGTTAAGGACTCAAGTGTTGAGTCCCCAAACACCATGCTAGTGATTTATGACTTACACTTACTTGCCATGAACATTTTATGTTCAGATAACATTCATTTAACATTAAGTTATCACCCATTTAACATTGGGTGACACCTAGGATGCCGCCTAGATTTTCATTTAACAATGACTTAACATCAAGTGTGAATGCACCATAAGTGTCTAAGTTTTGAAATTTCAACTCAATGTTATGTGAAAAGCCTAAAAATGATTAATTAAGTCAATGTTACATAACGCAATCTTGATCTTGGAGTCTAACTTTAATATTTCTTATATTTAATATTAATTGTACTTAATAATCTTGATTATGGTCACCAACCATTAACCTGTATTCATTTCAATGGTGTGATGACAATGGTAAACTGGTTTATCTTGCAATACCAAAATTTAGCTTGACCTTAAGCTAGGTGGGAATGTAGACCAAAATTACTAATTATCATTTTAGGTTCATGATAATTTTAGCATAGAGTTTTTAATATATATGATGTTCTCTAAATAAGTTGCCTAACATTATAAGCTTTAACATCAAATTTGAATGATATTAGTGTACTAATATATAGAGGGTGTTGAATAGGCATGTGCATAGGTATGCAATAAAATTGTTATGGCCAATGAAATTGTCAGATTTGGTGTCTTAATTTTTGTTTTAAAAATTATTTTGAGTGAACTAATAATTAAATGTGTAATAGGATTTGGTAGATTTGTGAAAATTCCAAAGGACCAATGGAAATGATAGGAAGGGACCATTATTTTTGACATTCATTAAAATAGGTTTGTGTATAAGTTTGAAGATCTTTTTTCAAGCCAATGGATTTGATGGTCTTAATTTGTTTCTTAGTTATTTTGAGTGAAGTAACAAGTTAATGTGTGATAGTTATTTATAAATAAATGTCCTAGCACAATATGTGTGCACATTGTTTACAAGAATGGTGGGTTTAATATCTTTTTAAAATGGAAAACCCATCGGTTCCATGCCTACAAAATATTTTCAAAAATTAAAACTTGTTGGACCTAAGGTGAGGTCAAATTTTATTGACCAACAGTTTCAAGTTCAACTTTTATAAGAACTTTTGGTTTTGGGTTTAGAGTATAGGGTCGATTCTGGTTTTTTTTTTGGGGATGATTCCACAGTTGAATTTTATTGGTTTCGAATTTTTTAGATTTTGGTCTTCTCGAAACGTTTCCACCAAGTACCCAAAAGGTTCCCATGATCTTCCATTCAAGTTCCCTTATATATTACAGATTAGGGCTAGGACCTAAGACCCTAGAGCCTAAAAACCCTTAATCTTATCTAAACCCAACCCTTAACCCTCCCTAACCCTATGACCCAAACCTTGTAAAAAAAACCCTTAAAACGTATCAAGTGAGGTCCATGTAAACCCACGAGGTCCAGTTCTTAGACCCAAATCCAGACTTGAACTCGGTCAAAAACCTAAATCCAACCAATGTAACTGGTAGGATTTGGAGCTAGGTATAAATAACCTACCAGCCAATTATTGATTTTTTTTAAACTGGTAGGTAACCTACTATCCAAGCATTGAAGGGTTCAAATTTTTATAACTTACCAGAATGATTGGAATTCATCCAGGTATGTAATGAATCCTAAAAACCTAAACATGTTTATGATAGAAAACACAAAAAATAAAAATAAAGTGAAAATGAAAAACCCTATTATAGACTACCTTATTGTAAGTGACATAATTGATGGTTCTCAAGGTGGGTATTTGAGAGCTGTCCTTATTTGAATGTGATAGCTATTGCCAGGAAAACAACTAAGTAAATTGAAACCAGTGGGTATTATTCCATGGAAAGAAAGCTAGGGTACTTATTCTGTTTCATATTAATTAGTTGGGGGTGCCTCACAAGTCCACCTTTTTTTCTTTTTTTTTTGCAATGAACCAATTTCATTGGAACATCACAAAAAAGAAAGTTAAATCTATAAAAACCCCCCAAGTAGAAGATTCTATGGAACATTGCAATGCCTTTACCTTGGGCTCAACTATATAGGTGAGAAGGGAAGGACTTTGGGCAAAACATATGGGATTAAAGCCAGGTACTATTGGGAACCTAAGGAACATGTTGGGAACAAAGGAAAAATGAAAAAAAATGACCCCACCACAAAAGCAGCAGCAGCATGACAGGCAGCGGCAACAGAGACGAAGACCAAGAAAACATGAGTTCACAAACCGACAACATGAGGAGGAGTGTGTGTGTGCCACAGATGCTGCCTACAACTGGTGAACTCTGTGGAGAGGGAGAGAACAAGTAAGTGCAACGCACTACCGTAGTTGCTGCAAAACTGCGAGGTTTTGACACAACAAATTAGCAGGCTTTTGCCGATTTTCGAACCCCGAGTCTCTGTACAATTCTGACAAGAATTGTGGAATTTATTGCAGGGATCCCACATGAGAGACTTCCATGCTGTAAAATAATGTTTGAAGACTATAATGGCATGGGCTTCGGTGTGTGGGCAAATGGGTAGGCTAGTAGTGGACTGTGAATTTCTGTAATTTGAGGGATAAATAAAGTACGGTTTCTGTTTGTTTAATGGGCATGTCATAATTTGAGATTTTGAACCCAAAAACAAAATTTAATAATAATCATAATAATAATCCAAACTCCTGTCTCCCTACGCAGATTCCTTCTATGAGAGCGAATTAGTTGAACCCGTAAATGGCATGTGGTATTAATTATTCTTGACGTTGTTTTTAACAAATTTAATAAACAGAAAGCCCATGCATAATACATATTACACGAAGTGACTAGGCTGAGTTAAGTCTGTCTTGTCAGATGCTAAAAACTACCTTTTGAAATTGATGTTTGTGATAGTTTGTTTGTTGACTCTGTCTATAGACAAACAAGGGTTATAGTATTAGTGTTGATTGTTAATGTTGTCATCACCATAACAATTATCTGAGTCTCTGAACATCTGGTGGATGGAGGATGTTGGTTGGAGATAGATTCACTGTGAATGGAGGGTGTGATCTGTGATGATTAAATAAAAGTGCATAACTAATGCACAAGAACCCTGTCTGTAAGCAGTCATCCAAGATTAGTTGATTATTTATTCTTTTTTCGAATCTCTCCAATAAAACTGAAAGTGCAAAAAGGTTAAAGACTACTATTAGCAATTCAACAGAACCAAATTATATAGCCAATCAACAGCAGGTGTTAGTGTAACAGAAAAAGGAGGCAAGCATAAACCTCAAGAAATCTATATGTTCAAGCGTCAATTCTTCATGTAGATCTTCTGGTTTATAAACAATAGCCAGGTTTCTACTTCCTCATCACACATTCTATCCCTACATCTCCTCTAACCATTACAATTACTAAAGTATATCTATATTGTTTCACTATTTGTGTGATCCTCCTGTAAAACTAATTTTTACATAGAAATATTTTTGTCGAGATTATTGGATCAGCATTCTCCAAACTCTCTCAGTAGGCCATCTTGGTCTTACACAAAACCAGCTTACACAACAACCCCATACAAGTTTTCCCAACAACTCACTGAGAAATGTAATAGAGAAAATTCCCAGGGGTTCCCAAAATTAGGGTCTCAAATTTTTGGATGACTTCCCAATTGAAATTCCACATAAACTTTTCCCAACAACTCAATCAGACATGTAACAGTAAGAAAACGTATCCCATCACAACACCAAACTCTCTTGGCATGTGTCTAATATTGATTTTTCCAAAGTTCCTAGGAAACGGGTCTCAACTTTTTGAAAGACACCAAATAAAATCCCCACAAACTAGTATCTTCTTAGACCAACCAGCATTGTCCTATAGGGAGTTTGATCAATTCCAACATCTCTACATCTTTATTCATTCTCTAGTCTTTTTATTCTAAATCCCTATTCCAAAACAAAGCGAAAGAAGACACCATGGAATAAAAATACACCAAAACACTATGGTTCAGGGCATTCCTCCCATCCACCACCCAACTCATCTAACACCTCACCACACAAAGAAAAGGAGAAAAAGGTATTTAGCTTTCAGCAACCCGCTCTTCTTATTCATTGGCATCCCTTGCAAAGCTCGCCATTACCAAAAGCCATGTAGAGCTTCAAACAACCTTAATCAATTCCACTGCTCTAGCTTTCTCCAAAACAGTCCCTTTTTCCCATTTTCATTGGCCCTTTAAAATAACCACAAACTTAACAAACCTTATTACACTTAAATTTTAGTTCACTCAAGATACCTAAGAAAAAAAAGTTCAGACCAACCAATCCAACAATTTTGTTGGCCACAACTTTTTTTTCTTTACACCTACACACGAGCCTATTCCATGGCTCCTGTTCATTAGTAAACTAATACTATAACCGCTGTCTATAGTATTAGTCTACTAATGAACAGGGTAGACTAATACTAACATAACCTTGTCTACAGGATGCCTCTTCTGGCTCATTGGATCCATATCTTTGTTGTTGCTTTTGTGATGCAAAAAATCATCGGCAGGTTCAATTAAAGAAAATGCATACTTGGTTCTAAAGGATTCCCGTCCTGGGCTTTGGATCAGATTCAAGTTGCTCAAAGGCTTGTAATTCTCTCATTGTTCATTACAAATTGCCTATCCCCCTCCTCAATGCTCATGCTTTAGCTTGAAACTTTCAAAGAGTTTTGCAATCAGGTCATTACAAAGTTTATTTAGTTCCCCCTTTACACTAGATCTTGAAAGCTCATAACCATCCAAATAAAAAATCTATGAGTGAAGGAAAAGTCATTTCAGGATTCAAGTTCATTTTATCCAAGGTTGAAGAACCAAGGGATGAAGGAACTGTAAATGCATGAAAAAACAACATTAAATGCATTATGGATAATGTTTCATGGTTTAATGGACTTGTCATTGGGACCACCTATTTGAGGTGGGCTTAATAGTAAGTCCTTTAAACCATGACCTCAAGAACCCATGATTGGTTAGATTTTAATGGTCTAAACTCAATTTTGTTTTTAATAATATTTTTTAGAGGTGGGTTGGACATGTGTTAAACCACGAGCCCAAAAAGACATGATTGGTCTAAAAAAAAAATTCATGAGTTTTTTTCAATAATATTTAATAATTTATTTTGAAGGTGATCACAAAGTTCCTTAGCCCATGGGCCAAAAAGGTCCTAATTGGTTGGATTGTTTTACACAATATTTCTCAAATTTTTTAATACATTTTTTTTTGAAGTTGGGAGCAAAATTTGTTATCCCATGGCCAAAAAAGTCATGATTGGTACAAAAGAATTACATACTTTCTAGTTCATTTCTTTAAAATATTTTTAAAATAAAAGGTAGGTGCAAAGTTTGTTAGCCCATGGCCCAAAAAAGCTATGTTTGTTTGGTTGGATTTTTTTGACATACTTTTTCTTTTGTTATGATCCATGGTGATCCTACTTGCTGAAATGAAAAAATGAAGAAAGTGGAGAAAAAAGAAACAAAAGGAAAGTTATTTATTAAAATTTTAAAAACCTTAAACAATAGTACAAAAAATAATATAGAATATCAAGTATAAAATCAAAATGTATTTTTTTAAATCATTTACTTTTTTGTTCAGTTATAATATGTTGATAGTTGACATCTCAATTTCACTGTACATTACACTTGACAGCCCAGGTCCACACATAAATGATTTCTGAATTTCCATGAAACTGCCTAAGACATGATTTGAGGGCCCTCAACATTGCCATGGTTGCAATCCCTCACCATAATGCAAAAGGGCCTTAGTACTACTACTACCTGTTGCATCTAGAACACACCATGTCATCTCACCAGGAGATCATACACTTTTGTCATATGACAAATCTGACAACAAATAATGCTACCTTCCATGCTAACATGTAAGAAACTACAATTCAAAAAACCCAATATAAGAAACTTGCAGTGGTACCATTTCAATCAATGTACCAAAATACATATCATACCTACCTCTGACTAATGTTCAGCATAAAATAATTTGCAAAGGGTTCAGCTGAAAAAAAAATTAAATTAAATTATTGGCATTGTCAAAATTGTTGAAAATTGAAAACCATTGGCTTACTATTACAAATGCCCAACACAAGACATATTTTGCATACTTATTACTCGACTGTTGAAATTCTGAAAAATGAAATTTGAAACTGCTGAAACATTTTTTTAAATAAATAAATATTTGGCAAAGAAGTGTCGAACATCAGTAGTAGACATGGTTTGTCATGATTTTCTAACACCAGTAGCAATGCTCTTACTTAGGGAGACATTGTTGTGAAGCACTGATTTTACAAGTTTTGGAACTTTTAGCAGTTATTAGAAACTACTCTGAACCCCTGCTGGGTATGAGGGTGGTTCTTAGGATTCATAACTACAATTCCCAAAAATCAAATACCTGGTTCTGGTATATATAATCACAGTTCTCAATTTATTGAACAATTCAAATAACCACCCAAGAACCCATGGTTCTTTCATGAAACCTGATGATTCTTAGATTCTGATTCTTCAAATACTCAGAGTTGACAGTTATTAACAAAATCAAAGAACCACTCAACACTGTAAATATCCATATGAAGTATGTGAGCGTTTTATCTGGCTACTTGGATAGGAACCTGTGTCCCTCAAGTATGTTTCACACAACCTTGAAGCGTGCCTACCTCAAATCTTGAGGCCAGAGTGAACCAACACCGACCGGTGCACCATGAAGGATGGATGATAAGTGGTCAGAAAACAGGTTCCTGTTGAGTTCCAGTTCCCTAGCCAACCATTTACTTTTAAGTTTTACTACCTACCTACTATGCAGGTTGTTAGTAGGTAGGTAGTAAAACAGCCCTTCCCCAAGTATAATCTAAAAACCATCTGCTTAAATAGTGATCATCTATTTTCCTACCTATCTACTCATACAAAAGAACTTACTTGTTACAAATGGGTTATCAAGGTGAAACTAGGTATAAACAAAGTGAGTCCTTACTAGAAACAGGAACAGACCCCTCCTGATGGTTATCACGACCATTTGTAGGATTCATCATTGCAATTCTCAAAAAAATCAAAGACCCAGTTCTGATATATAACCATGGTTCTCAAAGAAATTGAAAGAATTGACTAGAAAGCTGCTGAATCTTTACAAGTTCTTTCAGGTTTTTGAGATAACTCCAACCAATGGTTTTTTTATTCTGATTGATTTTCAAAGAATCAGAACTGACAAATTCTGTGATTCTGAAACATTAAAATAAACCAACCAACCAACAACTACTCTTTTAACTAAGTTGTTGAGGTTCATCCACAACTGATCCACAATGGGCATCCAGTGGATGGTGTGCTGGTTCACTCTGGCCAAATCTTAAGCCATCCAAGTTCCTATCTGCACAAATCTCTGAGTCACAGTGGTCTGCAAGTGTGCATGTTACAGATCTCTGGTAATTCTAAACCAGAGCTTTATATAGGTATTGAACCAAAGAAGTGTCGGTGACTCAAGTCTTTACTCCCAAATCTCGACAAGGAATGTTTGTGGACGTCCCTTAGCAAGAATATGCTATCAAAATTTTGTGTTTTTCTGAAGTCAATAGGATTCTAATCTAAAGCATCTTTCCCTACTTCAGTTTACACACACACAAACAAGAAGATTCATTAGTTGGTGTTACAAATCAGTTTTCTAATAAAGAAGTTTCAGTGAAAAATTAATTGTAGCTTTCAAACCAACCAATTAGAATGAATCATTTACAAAATCAATGTGATTACTTGACATGCAACGACCTATATGTAAAGGAGATAGCTAGTAGTTTTATCAACAGGTATTAAAGTTATCTGTAAAGTCATCCTATTTCACCGCCTATCCCCTCGTTCAATGATATCCGCAAAGTAATGAAATCACAACATTTGAGAGTAATTATAGTACGTGTACAGGTAGGAGCAGTGAAAATATATGTAGCAGCAGTGGAGGCGCTCAGGAAAAAGGAAAGACAGGGTGAAACTCAGTTTACCACCAAAATTGGTGAAAAACTAGTTTTGGTCCCAGTTATTTCGTTGTGTAAAATTTTCATTCCCAGTTTAGCGTGTGATGTCATATTATGCTGAAACATGCCGTTCTCGCCCCCTAATGTCGTGACTTTAGGGATAACTCTACTGAGAGTCCAATAACCAAACTGTGACACCCACTAATACACTCATAATCTTGAGATCCTCTGCCCTTCCTTGTTTTTGGGTGCCTAGGTGCAAGGGTGGTGAGCCCAAGTGATAGGCGCTGAAAAACAAGGAAGGGCTGAGGGCCCTACCCTTCTCTAGTGCAAAAACCTGCTTCATTTTCAGAGGATTCGCGCTTCCATCATAAAAGATTTCTAATCTTCTCTTTCATAAGATCTTGGAAGATCACCACTAAGTTCTTCCACCACTTGGTTGTCTAAATACACTACAAAAATTAGGGTTGGGTTTTACTAGTGTTGACCAGTTATTAAGTTTTAAGCTGGTTATCAATCAACTTATCAATCCAATTATTAATAACTGACCAATTGATTATTGATTTTTTTGACAACTGGTTAATAACCTAGTTGATTGATATTAAAATTTCAAAATTTAATAACCTACTTGAATGGCCTAGTTGTCATGCAAGTACGTTATCCATCTTAAAAAGTACTTGAACATTTTTATGATAAAAGAACCAAAAAAAGAGGGTTTTTCTTAAAATTTATTTCTGTTAAAAACCCTATAACACTGGCTAATAACTGAGTGGAATATCCAATGGTTATCAACTGGCTATTTACCTTTATGCATAACCAGTGATTTTTGCGCCCTTGCATATTGATAACCTAATCAACACTTGAATTTTTTGATATTGAATATTGATAACCTAACTGGCACCAAAAAAAATTCCCAAAAATAACCTACCCATGGTTATGAAAAAAAATTAATAGCTGACCGATACTGGGTTTTTTTTGTGTGAAAAGATAATTTTGCAATTGAAGAAGTATATTTGAATGCGCCCGGAAATTATCAAGAGAAGAGCCAGATAGTTTATCTTCTAAGAAAGTAGAACTTGAACCAAATTTCTGACTTCTGAAGTTCCTATGAAAAACCTAACCTGGCCATCATTTCACAGTGTAATCAGAGGGCACCTTAGATGAAAGAATGCTTCACATGACATTTAATTTGTAAGGATTATTGCTCTAAACATTCGGTGTCAGATTTATCATCTTAGAGCATTTTGGTATGGGGCCCCATCATGAATATTTAAAATGATATCTTAACTTTTACATGGAGCCCTCTTCATGTAAAAGATATTGTTAGCAAGGATGGCCTTGGCTGTACACACTACCTATGGGTGTACACACCAGTGTTGGGTGGGTAATATTCGACAGTTCAGGATCAACTTGTTGGTTCATTTGGTGGAGGAATTGGCAATTTGTGGTCCAATACACATGAGATGGATGTATCCTATTGAACACTACTTGAAAACATTGAAGGTATATGTCTACACAACAAATCCAGACCTGAAGGAAGCATGGTAGAAGCTATGAATTTGAGGAGGCATTGGGATTTTGCATGGAATATTTATCATATTTTATAATCACAATACACAGTGCTTGGTATGAAAAAGAAGACCCATCAATGTATGATGAGGTGCTTGAAGGATTTGGGCATCCACAAGTCATGAATGTAAACTTGTGGAACATGGCACATTCTTTTGTGCTTCACAATGCAAAATTAATGGGCCCATGGCATAGGTAATGCCCAAACTTTTATGGAATTTACTATCATTTACATAGGTGGCATGCCATCATTGTTAAATAGGTACAAAAAATTTTAAGGCATTTTGATTTGTGGTAGTATATATAATAGGGAAATTGGCATACGGATTAAAAAGAGGAGTGATTTCACTATAAGAAATCATAGTTTTTCAAAAGGTTTAACATGATTAAAGTGTTCACATCGACTAAAAGGATGTTCATTTTAACTAAAAGCATGGGGGATGAAAGACACATGATTCTTTTGGTTGGTTTTTTGACTAAAATGATCATTTTGACTAATTGTTAAGTTGTACATCTAATCAAAAAAGACAAATTTTTAAAATGATCCATCACGATACCATGGCCTAGTTAAATCAACCATACTAAATGCAATACTTAATCAAATTGGTCATATTAATTTGGTTGACTAATTATCTATTTGTTATGCTTATTAGGCTACCTACCTACCTATTTACCTAACATATACAAACTTACATAAATATGTCCTACTTACTTACTTACCATCTACCTACTTACATCCTACCTATAGTTTACACAAGCATGTACATATACATTTAAAAGCATAGGTAGGCAAGCATGTGTATTTACCTATCTACCTAGTTGTAAGTACCTACTTACCTACTTATGAAAAAAAATTGAAATTCAAATGTTGTTATAAACATTGACAAATTTTTTATGTTAATTCAAATAAACATGTTCAATGCATTTGGTATCACATTGTTTTACAAGGTGGTGGGGTGCTTTGATGGGTAAAACATTGGTGTGGAGCCCAGGAAACCAAGGTTCAAACCCCTTTACTAACATATATTATATGAAATATGTATATTCATATATATACCTTGTACATGTGTGTAAATGTATAATATTTAGATGGGTTGTGGATAGGTAGGTAAGAGGCCATGGTGGGTAGGTAGGTCATGGGTAGTGGGTAGGTACTTATGATTTATTTATTAACTAAATTTTTTTATTTAAAAATTGAGTTTTTTTATTAAAAAAAGTTAGTTGCTTAAGTTTTATCTGATTTCAATAGTCATAAAGACCATTTTATGGTTAGTAAAAAAAATCACGAATCAAGTTGGACATGTTCAAATCAACTTGTCGAATATGATTAAGTGGTTAAATTAACCAAATGTCAAAGTGACTAGTTTTTGGTTTAGTTTTCCAATCAAATAAACCATGATTTCTTGTAATGTTTTTTACATAGTTTGGGTTGATATCAATCAACGGCTCTTATATTCCTAGATCACATTAACGAACTAACCTGTTTCCCCACTTGGATAAGAACTATTGTTGTTGTAGCCATTAAAGAAGGGGACAACATTGATAAAAACATGCAACACATGTCAATGCCACTAACATTAAAAGCTAGGTCATATCAAGCAATGCATGTTTTCGACAACCACATTCACATTATAAGTGTTGAAGAACACTTAACAACATTTAACAATGGTGTGGCAATAATTTTTGAACAACAATGTAGGTCAAAATTAAATGATCAAAGATTTATTCTCGCAAAATTAGAGTATGTTGGGTGGGTGGAAGAAATATTGGAGTTAAACTATGGAATCCTAAAGACTATTGTTTAGATATGTAACTAGGTGAAGGTAAACTACAATGGGAGTATCACAATGATCAAGTGAGATGAGTACAACTTTACACTTGCAAATTTTCACTATGAAAAAAAAGGGTGTTTTGCAATTGGCTTTGCAACTAAATTTTTGAATTGTAGAGGACACTTGTAATTCACTATATTTATATGTTGTGAATGTTAACAGATAAATTGCATAAGTTCCAAAGTTATAACTCACCATATATACGATGCAATTCATTGCAACTTAATCAAAACAACTTGTTTTCAACTACTATGCAACTCCATTATAATTGCACACATGATGTCATGTTAATGTTATTAATTATCATCCATCTATTAAAATTTGACACATGGCATTATAAAAAAAAAATTGCACTTAATTTTTTTTTAAATATTTATTTCCATTGTCCATTATGATTATTAATGATGGTCTAAGACTATGACATGTGGCATGATAAAAAATTGTCACATGGCATATTAATTATATTTTGGAAAACAATTGTAAAGAAATTTAAATAGTTAAATAGGTCATACATAATCATCATTAAGTAGGTTGGTAGGTCTTAAGACCTACATACTTACATATTTATTTAAAACCTACCTACCTACTTACTTTACCTAAATAGGTAAGTAGGTAAGAAAACACAAGATTAAATGCACTAAAAATAGTCATGAAATTTATTTTTTATTTTAGGTTAAACTTTTCAAAGTTCATCCCAAAATGGCACATGTATTTTATTGTGAAAACATAAGAGAACAAACGTTCTTTATATAGCTTGTAACATGGGATTCAAAGACAACACATATGGGTTAAATCTTTTAGTTATTCATTAGTTGCAAATTGAGTTATAACTAAAACACTTAAGTGTTCAAGGCAGGCTAGATCCAAAGGGAGGGCTCCATTATTTTTTATGTTTAAACAAAAATTAAACCCCTCCTATTGGCACATCTGGTGCACTAAAAATCGTTAAAAATGGAATAAAATTGAGAAAGTTATGGCCCTTCAAAGTAGAAGGGGTCAATAATTCAAAAAAACAAACCACCAAATGTTACAAAGACAACCCAAACTCCAAAAAAATTCCTTATATGTTGTTTTATTGTTATTAGAGTTCAAAAATGATTCATAGAACTTTAGGTGGCATTTTTATAACATTTTAAATTGTTTAAAATGAATAAGAAATAAGAAAGTTATGTGGTTTGAAATTAGGAGGGGTTCAAAGAGGGAAAAAAAATGTGTTTTGTAAGTTGAAAAGCTTATTTCTCTTCTTGTTAGTTTTTCATTACTCATTCTCCTTTTCATTTCAAAGATGATTTTTAAATCTTGGGGTAATGATCCCATAACATTTTAAATCACTCAAAATGAAAAACATATGATGAAAATATTAATAATTAATGAATATGTATCCTTATTAAGTTATAAGTAGTTGTATTATAGTCATAACATAGTTGAACAATAGTACTTTAATAGCGGCACACTAATAGCCATACTAATTGTATTAATGGGAATCATAATTGAAAACTAGTGACAAATGTATCCCATAATGGGTGGTGAAAATGTGGACATGTGGCATGATCACATGTATGTACATTGTACACTAGTTGCAACATAATTGTTGTTGTAGTGACATATTTATAATAGTTCTAAAATAGTTTCCACATGCAATTACAATGCAATTCTTGAAAATGTCAAACATGGTTGATTACATATATGTATGTACACATTATCGTATAAATGATCCATTTTCAACTCATTTGCAACTATAATACAATTAACTAATTTTTTGACATGGAAATTTATTTATTAATACTCGTATTTCTAAATGGATAGTTGCGTAATAATTATAATACCCAAAGGATAGTTGTATAATAGTTGTATATGAGTTGTTTTTAAGTTTTAGCTGTAAGGTAGTGTGGTTTCAATGGATGCGATTTCTCATGGTGGTTACTTCCTTAGTCCCCATTTTAGACCAAAAATAATTAATTTAACAAAAATAATTATTATTATACATGCCATGTGAATACAATGGTTGACTAAACTTAGTAACAACTAACAATTCTAATGCCATGTAAGTAACAAATATGATTAAATTTAGTCATATTTAATTAACTTAATAATAGGATGTGGCATGGTTAATATATATGTTGGTTTCAAGATTTAATTTAGACCTTCCAAGCTCCTTTACATGATATGTGCATAATCTTAGCTGTCCATTTATTTTGATTTATGTATATTGTCAATAAACATCAATGAATGAATTTTGACTCATTGAACATGTGAGGTGTCCGATCATGGAGGTAGTGAATCTAATCCCTTAAAATTCAAATTCGAAAACACACCATCTCTCACTTTCAAGCTTATTTTTTCTTCACTTTACTTCACTCTCACATTTCACCAACCCACACTCTCACACTTACTCTCAAACCTCATCTTACACCTTCTAAAATTATTTCTTGCAAGTATGATTTCTTTATCATTCACTTACATTTTCGCCTTCAAACTTGTGTTTTAACTTTCTTGTTGTTTTTGTTCTTCCATTATTGTAAACACCAACCCATTTTTTGTGAAGTTACGTTAGCCGTAAGCAAAGGCTCACTATTCCAAGTGATATTATTCCAAAGTTACAGCCTACTAAGCGTCTCCACAAGTTTTTTCAAAATTTAATGAAGATCTTTTGTTCAGATTTTAACAAGGAATGCAAAGGGTCAGAATTAAGTTGTTCACAAAAGCTTGACAAGGATTTTGACCAAAAGGTCAACATAGATGAAGTTGATGACAAATCAACAAATAGTAATGATTTAAAGAAGGAGAAATTGTGAAAACAAGTTTGACATTTATTCATTTTCTTGTTGGAAATGTTGGTTTTGGTTTCTACCAATATCGTTTGAAGGTATGGAAAGATATTACTTAAAATGTCAAGGTAAAAATATGTTTGGTTCATTTCATTAAGGAGAACATTAGGTCTTTGGAGTCTTGCAACTTGATGTATTGTTTGTCTTTGGGTTTGCTCTAGTTGTTGGTTTGTTTTGATGTTTTTTCAACTTCTTGTTATGGGTGCATACCTTGTTGTGGTATTTGCAAACATTTAAGTTTATTGTTGCCCATGTGATTTTATGGTCAATTCAAAACTTATTTAGACTCATTGCATATGTACATAACTTAGACCTAGATGAATGCATTTGTGTAATATCTATGTGAGTGTCATGCATGTTCTAGATTATACTAGATTATCGATTATATAAGGTTATATTATATGAAGTGACTTATGTTTTTATTGTGATTATGGAAGCACCCAAGGTTCCAACAAGTCAAACGATGGAAAATGTGTAAAACATGTGTGCCACGAATTGAAACACAAAAGCTTAAATCTTTTACCCCCCCCCCCCAATACTAAAATGAATCTAATAATTCTAGTGATGAAGGAGATATGACTAACTTGAAATGTGTACCTTCAAAAATTCCAATGGAACAACCTTTGAAAATCACAACCATGGATGTTGATCATACTATATAAAATGGCAAGCTTGGTGCAACCTTCAAGTGATACACCAAATACTATAGCTACAAGAGGTTTGCCTATTCATTATCTTTATATCTATGTGAAATATGAAATTTCCAATGTGATTCGTTCAATCTAAATTAAAATAATTCAATGTTCCCATTCATTATTGTTTTAATTTGAATTATTTTGTTTGTTTCAATTATTGCTACAATGGTTCCAAGTGCACCGACCATGTCAGCCAACCCTCCTTCTACATCACCTTGCCTTTAGGGACCATGGCCATTGCCCCAAGGAAAATGGCAATGGCCTTTTGGTTGGTCAATGCTGGGTGTTCCAATGCAAGGTGCTTCAACATCTACTACCACCCCACAACTACCTACTTGGCCATCTACCAATGATCTCTCACTAGGTCAAATAAAATAAATTAAAAAAATAAATGTCTCCACTTCAACCTTGTGCCACTCACATAACTACCATAAAGTAGCATCAAATTAGGTGAAAGTATGTGTCAAGTAGCATTAGTTTGCTCTATTAAGTTCATGAGAATCTAATTCTAAAAAAAGTAAAAGCTAAATTAAAAATACATTTGAAATTAATTAAAAAACATGTATTCAAACCTACTTTTTGGTTAGAAAAATTAATGAAATTAAAATGTAATAAGTTAAGAAATGAAAATCAATATATGTTTTAGCAAGTTATCAAAAAAAAATCTATTTCCTTGTTTTAAGAACCTACCTAACACCTACTGGAAATGAAAAATAGACATAAAAAGCTACTTGTATTTTGAAAAACCTACTTAAAATCTACTTTTACAATTTGAAATATGAAAATCAATGCACATTAATATAAACATATTTTTTATTTAATCACTCAATTGAAAACATTCAATGTTCCATAATTTTATAATGGGTTTTGTTGTTATTTCAAATCTACTTGTTCCAATGTTGACAAAGTAATCAAATTGTTCATTTTATCTTACTTACACCCCACCAATACAAAGACCTATAGCCAATCTTGTCTTGCAAATGCCTTAGGGTGGGCTCAAAATCCCACCGACACCTATTTCTAATGTTGGGTGTTCCCAATAAATGCATCTAGGTTGGCCTCTTATTGCATAAACACCAAGATCTATTACCAATGGCAATTCGCAACTGCCACTAGGATGGACCTCTATGAACACATCAAATGCCACCCAACCCCAATTGCTTATAAGATGGCAGTACTAAATATGTCTATAAGATGGTAGGCAACCATATTTACTTTCCCAAAGAACCTTAAAAAATCACCTTTTACGAGCAAACCTCCAACTCCTATGGTCCAACAAACATAATAAGGAAAACCCCATTTGCTATTATTGGCTCTGTTGGAGATTTATCTATCCAACCAAATAGTGGGGTTTTGTCATTAAGGGTATGTAGTTAGGCAAGTGAACAAAGAACTAAACAACAGGCAATGGACAAAATGATGAAATGGCTAGGGATTGAACTAGTTGGTCAAGGTAATGATGGTATACATGTTGTGCATTGTACTTCAAATGGGAGGCCATGTGGTGGGGGCAAGAGCATGTGGTTAACAACGCTTCGAGGCTATGCCTTGAAGTTCAATCCTACAATTGATGGCATACAAAAGCAACCAACAAAAGAAATGGAGGCGGTTAAAGAAGCTTGGGAGTAGAGCTTTGAGTATCTAAACCACCTTCTTGCCTATAAATATGTCAAAGACCAAGTTGCAATTGTTTTGAAAACTAGGTGATGGGCCTTGAAGAAGAAGATTGAAAGGGGTGAAGACTGGCCTCATAATTGCTCAAAGGCCCATTGGAAACAATCGCAAGATGTTTTGGCCCAAGAGGCCACAATTGAAAGGGCTGAGCCGATTACCAAAATCTGTGCAATGCAAAAGAATGGAAGTCAAGTTGGACAATTAGGTGATCATGGTGTAGAGGAAAGAATGGTAAGTGCATTTCCTTTGGCAAACTTGTTTTCTATGTTTATGCTCGTGGTCAAATGGATGTATGCACATTGACATCATGATGGACTCTTTCTGTTACTACTAGAACTGTGACAAAAGTAGGAGGATGGCAATTTATTGTTTTACTTCTTTATGAACATCTTGTGATACAAGGATCAATAGTTATTGCATTTGACCTCCAACTTGTAGGTTGGATGTTTATCTAGGAGCTAGAGCTAGGCAGAGCCCCCACACTGGCAAAGATCCAAGAAAACTGTGAGAGGGATAAGGGATCCAAGTGGAAATGAGCCTTGTTGGAGGATGATCATGAGGTTAGGGCTAATTTCTACTTCAAAGTTCAATTTGCACATGACATCAATAAAACTGAATTTATTAAGGTACAATGAGTTGTGTTTTATGAAGTCTGCTTGCCATGTGGAAAGTATCCAATTAGTGCAGTGTTGCTATTCGTTTCAAATTGTGTTTGGAGAACAATGTGGCATTGGTTGCCCAATTTTTCACAGATAATTTCATCCCCTTCTTCTGCTAGTATTACTAAAAATTGCTGGAATATTTCACAAGCTCTGAAATTCATGAGAGAATGAATGGGGTTGGAGCAAGCAAGCCAAAAACACTCACTAATGATCCCTGGAGGTCGATGATGCGTTCAGAAATATCCTGAGAGAGCAAATCCTGACCTCCATAGCACCATGCATGGCACTTGCATGTACCTGCACTGGAGCTTGAATCAACCTGCTGAGTGTTGATCAAGTACCCGTCGCCTAACCGCCCGGAAAATCGGCTATGCTTGCAGCAAGATCGAACTAGCTTGCAGCCAAACTCATACCTGAAAAACTAGTTCAAGACCCTTACATGTTAGTCGCTGAGAGAGAGTGTGTGTGTGAGGAGGAGGGATAAACAACGGCACCAGTGAGGAAATTTGCAAAAGCTCAGCTTATTATCCCAGTCATATGAGCCATTAGGATTAGAGTTCGAAAGCAGAAGAGTCTAAACAGAACCCTAACCCTAACCCTAATGCTGGTGGCGATTCTTTCTGGAGACACCTTGTCTGCTTCCGTCTCCGGTTCTGGTTGTTGTGTCTCGTGCGCTTTGGTAGGGTTGTGGTTTTGGTGTTTTGGAGGAGTGTTTTTGCTTGATTGCTTCTTCTTCTTCTTCTTCTTCTTCTTCTTCTTGCAGCCGTGTCGTGCTGTATCTCGAGATGCCGGGTGCTCAAGTTCCTATCACCATAGAGCAGCTGGTGGCTCTGAACCCCTACAACCCTGACATTCTGCCGGACTTGGAAAACTATGTTGAAGAACAGGTATGCATGTATTGTATATGTTTTTTCCCGTTGTTTTCTACTCTTTTTGTAACCCTCTTACGGGATGAGAAGACCAGTTGTTGGTCTCCCCGCTTGTCTCTATAGACATCATGGCCGGTCGGTTGTTTTTGCTTGTACCTCTCTCTCTCTGATCACACGTTGAATGCAGTAGCTTTGTTCATACGTGGAGGTATGCATTGTTTCTACACTCACCACCTTCTTCTTGACATCTGCAGGTGGTCACACAGACATACAGTCTGGATGCCAATCTGTGTCTTCTCCGTCTCTACCAGGTATTGTCTTTTTATGCCAATCTAATCAGACACAAAATGACAGTATAAGTCATTTTTTTGTTTGTTCCTTGTACATTATTGCAGCAGAGGTTGTGTCTAGGGTTTGGAGTTTTTTTTCTTCAGAAGGATGAAACCGAGTTCTGAAAAGGAAGCGATGCACAATTTGTACTTCTCATGTGGGTGGGTTGGAGGGGATGCAGTTTCAACCAGCTCGTTTAGATGTCCGCATTGTTGCAAGGATGCTTGTAAAGGTGAGAGTTTTGTTTGTTTTCCATGAAAATTGACCAATATACGATTCTCAGAAAGTTCCTATATCTAAACAAAATGCTGTTCTTTAGAGAGGAATTGAGATTTGGGGATTGGCGGTGGTTTTCACAAACTCAGTTTTCATGACTTGGGACACACTGTGAATTGATGTATAGTTTTTCAAGTGCCAGTATACTCTACAAGAACATTGTTGTTTGTTGTTGATTCCTTTGCTGAAACAATCACCGAGGAGCTAAACTCTTCTCCTTGAATGTAGCTATTGCACTTAAGAAAACTTCCTTGTTGTTCACTGCAGATGAAACACACACAATTAGTATTTATTTCTCTTTCTGAAATTATTATGAGGGGGTGTTAAGCTGGGCTGATTCACACTGGTGAAGACTGTGTTTACAGGCACTGATGGCTCTACCTGCCACAGATTTCAACTTGTGCATGTTTCTCATCCCAGAAAGACTTGTATCCTGCTTAGGTTATCACAACCTGGATGTGGTGGATTGTTGTTTTGATGTCCTAGCACATTTGGTGCTTCTGTAATGACTGCATTGAAGGATTTGATGAACATGGTGACATGTTTGTTGATGCCATAGTATGTCAGCAGTGGCTTTTGTTTCATGAGGATTTTCAAGGCTATAGTTAGGTGTGCTTCAGATTTCCACTATTTGGTGCCTTGTTTTCTCTGATGCTCACCAGTTATACTGTCATTCTGCTATGAGTCACACCCTTGGTGGTTTCTTATTATACATCTACTCCTGTATCAATTCTTCAGCAAGTGTTGTTCTGTGTTGTACTTGGATCTGTCCACTTCTGATGTATTTTATAATGAATGCCTTGACCTCCTGTGATTAAGCAAATGGAGGAACCATTTTTGACACTGGCCACACTTGCACATTTTTTGGAGGTGAGGTTACTTTTCACTTTTGAATTTGCCAGTTCTACCTACTTAGAATTTACTTTATTACTAGTTTGGTTCATCATGAGCACTGATTGCAGCGCAATTTTGTGGGTCACACTCTGTTTTTGGCACCATCTAGCCAGTTTTGTTTGTTCTCATATCAACTGTCTGGTTCTCCAAGAAACCTTCTCTGAGCTAATCAACATTCGTATGCAGACTGCCCATTTCAGAGAGTTCTGGGACGAGGCCAACAGAAATCGAGACATTCTGGAGGTGGTTCCAGGTGAGACATTCAAACCCAAATCCTGTGTTTCATCCATTGTTGATTGAATTCAGTTGTCTTCAGTATGTTTCTTGAGTGTTAGCCAACGCCATGACTGAGTCTTCCCATTGCTTCTGCAAATGCTAAAGAAACCCAGGATGCCCAGATTTTGTGTAATGGTTTCCCAGATTTTGGGTGGATTGTTATGTATTTATCACTACAGTTGGGAACTGATGAGTCAGTGGGTAGTTGTGGCAGCTCATTACTGCTATTTGCTAAGAAGGTGATGGTCTGACACTTTTTGAGCAACTCTCATGAGGTTATGACTGCACTCATTGTCATGTTACCTTCAAGTTGTGGAGATTTCGCTTCAATTTCATAGATCTGTTAATCATCCATCATCACCACCTAAGATCGAAAGGGCCTAGTTCCTACACTAGAGCTTGATTTGGATTCTCTTCATCACAATTTTCCTAGTGTTACTTTTTTTTGTCTGATTCTGCAGGGAAGCTGCATATTATTGCTTACATAGTCAGTGCCACCAAATGCAGGAATTGCTTCAGAAATCACCAGTCTTTATTTTTGGGCTGTATCCAGCATTGGTCATGCCTAGGTCTCATGTACTGTTTCCTTATTTCTACAAATTGGGTTGCCCTGCAGGATTTGAACGAGCGATCCAAGGATATGCCATTCATGTGCTTTCAATCACCTACCAGCGTCTGCCACGTAGCATTCTTGCAGAGGTGGGTTTGTCTTGACTGTTCTTGACCTTCATAGTGAAAAGGTGATCCATCATCTGGAAAATAGGGAGCTGTTTTTCCTCATGATATTGAGTTCCTTGTTTCTGTTTTGTGCACTTGGTAAGACTTCCTCTAGGCATCATGTCTGTTATAGTAACACAACACCATATGCTTTGCCCATTTGTTCGGAAGTGGCAAAGCTGTTTGGGAGTTTTAGCCATTTTGCTTTTTCAGGGAGAAGAAGCTGAATTGCAGTGTTCATTTGTCACACATGATGCAGTTAGTTGCAGGACTGTTCTGGCAATTGTTGCTAGGTTTACTCATGAGGTTTTTTTGTTGCTGTCTTGCTTTTCCTTTCCTTCCTCAATGAGATTGTTCTATGTTTCTCCTATGACATGGTCATACTCTTTTCATCAACATATACACTGTATGTCTACTTTATAACAACCTGGAAGTGAATGCTATTTTTTTTTGAGTCAGACTGTCATGCTGGGCTCACACCATACAACAATGGCATTGCAGGCAATCAATGTTGAAGGGCTGTCCTTGGACAAGTTCCTTGAGTATCACGTTAACAACAATGGTTGGACCCTTGAGAAGGGTGGACAGGTATTGTCAAATAACCACACACCCTTACTCAATTTTGACTGCTTGGTTTACTGCACCAGATCCACTATCCTCATATAAAGTGGAGATATATTTTAAGCGAGAGAAATATTCTGCATCAGATGGCATTTTGAGACCCCACTGAGTATATGATCTAGAGATGAAACAAGGAGGATTGCTAACAACTTGACAAGGAACACAAGCTATCAAGTTGGTCTTCCTGTGGTTGACAATTGGCAGAGGGAATGGCCAAGTGAAAATGAATTCTGTAATGCTGTACTTTGCAGTGTGCACTGTGACAATATTTTTCTTGGGTGGCAGTTGGTGGTATTGCCAGCAAATGAGGACAATCATCCTGTCTTGAGAAAGAGTTCAGCTGACAGCATTCCCCTGGAACATGTTGCAAGACTTTTTCCAGTGTTGGGTTGAATACTTGAGCAGAGTGGATTATGCATGAGCTAGATGAAGATTGTGGGCTACTGAGGATCAGATCTGACTCCCATCATAGACAGTAGATTGTGATGGAGTGCCTGAACAGCACTAATTGTCTGTAGGAGTTATTTCCACAAGCACAGTCACAGAAACATTGTATCTCACTATACTTTCGAAAGTGATTTTTTCTTGCTCAAGGTCTTTTTCTGATGGATTTCCATTTTTATCATGTGATACCCAATGTGCAGAAGGTTTAGGTCATGTTGATCATGTTCAGAACAGGTATATGTCAAAAAAGTTAATGTTGATTGGTTCAACTAGACATTTTCATATGAATGGAAAATAAGATTGTTGGGCCTTATGGTGACAAGTGAAAGTCTTCTTTGCTGTTGTGGAATATGGAGGTTGTGGAAAGAGCTATCTATGAGGTTTTTTTCAGAATTTCAGAATCAAAAGAACCTCTGGTTCCAGGTTCTTGAAAATGTTCAAAGAACGGACAGTTCTGGTGAAAGAACCAGTAAAGGATCAGTGGTTAAGGGTAGGTTTTTGACCTGGTTTCTGAAATTTTTAGAACTATGGTTAACAGTCAGTATTGGTTCTTTGATTTTTGAGGACCCCTGGTCAAGGGTCAGCTGCTTCTAATGGCAGTACTACCAACTAACTTCAGGTTTTAGTGAGTTGTAAATATGAAAGTTGTCAAGAGTAATGGAGGCAAGCACTCAGTGCTGAAGACTGCTTTCAATTTAAACTATGAATTAACCAGTGTTGAGTGGTTATCAGAAACGGAACCTTATATTTGGTGCAGTTCTCAAGGATATATAACAAGGCTCTCACAAAATCAATAAATGTTTCTAAACCGCGGTTTTAAAAAAAACTGAGAACCAATTCTTATAAACTACCATAGTTCTCAAAAATTCTAAGAATGGTCAAATAACCTCGTCAAACTGCTGGTCCTTAGCTGATTATTTCATGAAAACTACCTGTTGTTCAAGACTTTTCAAAAAAAGCCAGAACTAGAGTTTCTTTGATTCTGAAAATTATCAAAAAACCAGAACTTGAGGCACTTTGACTTCCAAATTTAAAAGAAACTGGAACCAGAGGTTATCAAAAGAAATCACACTAACACTGGAACAAACAATATAGGTGTGATGGTGTGCAGGATGGGTAGTGTAAAGTTGGGCATGTGAAAAAGGAATCATGGTACATCCTGGATCTTGAAGTCCAAAATGGCTTAAACTAAATGCATACAAGTATGGGCAAGGTAATTGACCACCTCCATTGCAATCACTTCTATGTCTCAGCAATTTCTACATGTCAATCAATGGCTGACGATTTTGATAAATTTCCAAACCTTGTCAAATACTCTTTGAATATTAGCATCTTGCTTGTTCTCGCACACAGTTAAATTTCCTTTCATTCCTAGTGTTCCACTTGATTAGGTTAACCCTTTAAACAACTAACAGCTCCAAAGGTGTTTTCCTTGTATTGTTTTCATTGGCAAGTTCAAACAAAATCATGAGAAATGATGGAACCACGTACCCCTGTTAGCTGATTTGATTGCAAAATTAACCTGACTTGTGAGTAAGAAGTTGTCATCCCTATTCTCAAACACCATATTGCTGGAAACATTGAAATATAGTTCTCACCAATGTTTTTCTTGAGAATTTTTTGATGCAGGCAAAGTGGCCATCATCTATAGGAAGATGTAGAAAAAGTGCCAATCATCCTAGGTAAATTTAGCCAGATTATTTAGCCAAATCTGGCTATAAACCAAATATGAAATACAAAATCTTTAATCATCTTTCTATATTTTTGGTTACATACTGAAAACTGAATATAAAAATCTGGTGATTTTTGCTTGTTTTTTTCTTCCCACTTTTGGGGGTTAAAACCCTTCAAAATCACTTTTTAATTTTTAATTTTTAATTTCAAACTTTGGAAAAACTTTGCATGAAAAAAAAAAAAAAAAAAAAAACAGCTGGTTCTCACCAGCCATAGTTTCTAATTGTGCAGCCTCGTTAGTTATTACCATCATTATTAAGTCTTACATGATTAGTTACGATCTTCCAGTTTTGTGGCCACTTTCTGAACAAAATCCTTTTACAAATAATTCAAGACCTGGTCACACATTTCCAAAATGCATAAAATATGCAATTGTCTCATGCTTTTTGTCTTGTGGGTGTCCATGGTTATCAACCATCCCTTGCAGCCCTTGTGTGGTTTAATGGAAGTGTTTGCACATGGGATGATGTTATGTCCAACATTCTTACAAAAAACCTGAGTCATTATTATCCGATCGCTTTTGCCTCATCATCTTCTTGGACTTCATTGAACATAAATTGTTCTTGATACTCCATGAGGAATTGTGTTGATCGCTTCACATCTATAAATAAAGAGTACACCCTACTAATATCTTCTATCTCCACCTCCTTCCCTTTTCGTTTTGCACAAGCTAGGGCAGCTGCTGTTATCAAACATATTGCATAACGGAGTGAAGTCTCGTGCCTGCAATGTAGGAAGAATATTGAAGAATATTATTATCAATGGAGGGAGGTAGTAGTCGGTCTTCTTCTTTAGCTTCTTTGACAAAGAAATTTTTTTTTGAGAGGGATGATCTGGACAATAAGGAATTGTGCTTTTCTAGAAAGAACATTCAAACCTTACGCACCCAATTTTTGTCAAGAGGTCCCTTGCATCCTCTGACATTTCCACATCCTCTTCTTCACATCGTATGTCTAGAATCTTCCGAATCTCTTCCTCAGAGTAAGGTGTGGTGGATATGATAAGTAGGCGATCCAAGAGATCAATTGGGATTCCATGTGGTGACTTGTAGTTGGTGCCTCTAATACGTGTGATGCCTCGATTCGTGGCTACCACCAAAATGGGGGCCATTTCGTTCTCAAGTGCTCGGTTGAGAAAAGAAAAGCATTCAATATCAAGCATATGTACTTCATCTATGAATAGCACCCCAGGTACGATGTCAGCTTTGCCTTCTTCCCGCCACTCTGCCACTTTGCTATCAATCTGTTCACGAACTTCACACCGGATTTCACCTGTGTCTCCCGCAAACAAGGCCAAAAATCCTTGCTTCCTGTGTGAGAGAGACAAAGACAAACCCCATGTCAAATCCAGTGGCCAAGGGACAAGCCATGTCAAATCCGGCCAAGACACAATCTGCCAAGAGGGAATCAAGAACATGAGGTATGAAGCTTGGAAGGAAATTATGTACCGGCTGTTGATCACATCAATTTCATGTAGGGTTACCACATGTACCACCTCCTTCCTCTTCTGGAGCTCTCCATCTGGGCATTGAACAAACTTGGTCTGAGGTCCCATGGCATCATAATCACGTGAGCGTGCAAATGAGCGCCCCAGTTTTGTAATCTTTCCAGAAGCTTTGTCAATGGCAATAACATCACCACTCTGAACTTTCTCCTTCCCTAGACTCTCAATCATCTTGGCACCCAAATCATAGACGGTCTCCATCTCTGTTGTTTTGAGGGTTAACTTCCCCGTCTTTGATGCTGCTCCTGCCACTGCAGGACGATCAATTTGAACTTCCACCACTTCTCCTTCAATGAGTTCTGTCTCTTCTTTGATTCGAACCCCAATAGCTTTTCTAAAAGCCTGCCACAAACAAGGAAAAGAGGCCATGGTATGAATCACAGAAACAGTAGTACCAAGTCCTTGGATCGTCATGTATGACTTCTCTCATTTGTGGTGGCATTCGAGAAAGAGAGCTCAACAAGACACGTGCAAGTCAAGATTGAAACCTCCACATCTTGATGGATAAGGGAGTTCAAATTTGATTGCAAATAAAAAAAGCTGGTTGGTGGTGAGAGCCTGAAGATGCAATTAGAAGTTGTACCTGGGTGAGAGCTTCGGTTTTGCTCATTTCAAGTGAAAAGATCTCACTGCCAGCCATCATTGCAAATGGAGTTTCTTCTCCAAGTGCCTTCGCCATGCCCATAGCTATGGCAGTCTTTCCTGTGCCCGGTTGCCCCGCCAACAACACTGCACGCCCTGCAATCTTACCCTCTCTTATTAGCTGGAGTATAATCCCTGCTGCTCTCCTTGCAGCTTTCTGCCCCACCATGCCCTGCAAAAAAAAGCCGAATTCTTAGTCTCAAAATTTGATTCTCTGAATCCAAAACCGCAAAAATTGGTGACATGGGTTGAAGTCAGTTTCGTATCTTGAAAGTACTCTAAGTGCTGCTATCTGGAAAGAATGTGAAAGATGCAAGCTAATTGTCTCTTACATGTTCATAATCCTTGTGACAATGTGAGATCATCATACACATCATTGTCCGCAAAGGATCAGGTGGGGTAGAAGACTATAATTAAGCCTGGGATAACAACGTTGTTGTAGTATATACTATATACCTGGTATTGAGATTGATATAGCTTGGTATTAAATTGGTATTATCTCAAGTCCCTACGAGGCATGTATTGATACGAGGCTGGTATTACCTAATGTCCTTCCAGTTACTGGTACCACGCAGGTACTGGCACGAGGCTGGTACCTGAGAAACGTTGCGAGCTTCAAATGTATCGTCCAAGCCAAGTCCTCGAATGTGAGAATGGGCACCCACACGCTCTACTCTTGTCAAGTCCTTACTCTGTGTCACTTTCAATTCCGCCATCTCTGCAACGGCAAGAAGGTCGGCCTTTCAATGTCGAATCCGCGTGTACCCAAGACAGAGAGATGTGGAATCGATAAACACCACCTTTAAAATAACACACCCAAATTTGAAGAAGAAGAAGTAGTAGTAGTACAAGAAAATCATGATAGGAAGCGACGATTTGAAGAAGAATTTCGAGAATTGACGAAGCTAAAGGAAAAATGACATGATGAGAAGAAGAAGGAACCCAAAATGGAAGAAATTTTGAACAATATAAAACAAACAAGATGCGAGGTGTCGAAACTGCAAAGCAAAATCATTGTTAAAGGGCACACAAACCAATTGGAATTGCTAGAAGAAAAAACAGATTTGGTTGGAGCAAGAGAGTTGGAGATAAAATCCAACATGTGAAAAACAATCACAATAGAAACAACAACTCATCAATTTCAAATGGACAAGAGAGAGAGGCAGGCACAATGAAGAGAACCCATAAACTCAAATGCAAACTCCAGTAAACAAACGTAGACAACAAATTATATCTGAACAATCCAAAACAAGGAAATTTGTGTCCTACAAAGAGAAGAAGATGGGGAGTTTAAAAGGAAGCTTGCAATCAATAGAAGAGACATAGAACGTGGAGTGATAAAAAGAAAGAAAGAAACCACATGAAACAAGCTTGAAGAGAAGAGAAGGTGAAGAAGGTGTTGTTTGAAGAAAGGAAGGATTGGGTGTACGCACTAGCCTCTCTATGACGGAATGAACTGCTTCTTCTTGTTTTCTATTCATCCCTTTTCTGGCCGACACAAATCAAGAACCATCTCCAGACGTGCATGGGGACCAATGTTGGGCACGTACCAGGCTGGAACCCTGGTATATAGACCAATTGGTCCTCGGATCAAAGAACCGACCGGATGGGTGCGACCTGTAGCAATACCGGGCTCATACCAATACCTGCCTGGTAAGACATGAGGTAATAGTAGCCTTGTACCACTACCTGCTTGGTAGGGACTTGAGGTAATACCGGTTTAATGCCAAGGCTATACTGTAGTACCTGGACCAGTAAGACAGTAACTATATTATTTTCAGAAATGTTGAAATTTTCAGAAAACATATTTTCTGAAGGGAATTAAAGAATCTGATAAAATATTGGGGAATGTATCATTTGTTGAGATGGAATCCTCAAAATTAATTATTTATTCAACAAACATGTGTTGAACGGGCCAAGGCATTATGGTGTTGGTTTCAATATCAGGTTTATAGTATATACATATATACATGTCACATACCAGCCAAAAATCAGCCTTGGACCCTCATACTAGGACCAGGCTCATATGAAAGCTTTAAGAAAATCTCATACTAGTGACAAGTTGGTATGGATTTTTTTTTTAAATCCAATACCAGTACCATGCTGGTATGAAAATTTTAAAAGTAGATCTGATACAAGTACCAGCTGGTATGTTGTTCAAAAGTTAATACCTGCCCAACACTAGTGCACAGTGCAGACCTCTTAAAGGTTCAGATCCAGAACTACTTGGGCCACCCACGTTGGGGTGTTGAACTATGGCTGTGCAGCCCACCACCAGTGATAGTGGCGGTGACTGGTTGCATAGCCGAGGAGGCTGCCCTTGATATTCTCTCATTTCCCCCCTGTCCACCCATTTTTGCAGGGGGCAAACCATGGGGCATTTTTACTTTTCTTTCATGGATATTACAATTTCATTTTGCAAACTTAGGCTAGTAATTTCAAATGTTATTCTAAAACATGGGACAAATTACAATTTGGCAACATCCTAAAGCATAAGGTGTCAGAAATTTTGTTCAACGACGTTGGAACACTGAAACACATAAGCACCAAAACACTAAAGCATTGGAACAAGAATCACAAACGGTGCAGAAACTCAAACCTAATTATAGAACTATTCCAAGCACATGCACAATTGGCTCTTCAATATCAAAAAGAACAAAGTCATACAAAATAGTGATAAAATTAATTCAACACCCATAATTCCTCATAACATAGAGATTGTTATGCACCTATTTTACTCACAAAAGCAGAGGAAAAAATACACTCAGTAAGGTGGCCTCTGATTACACTGAAAGATTCCAAGCAGGTCTTTGCATAAGCAGCATCACTATGTGTACATTCATGAAAGGTGAGAACTTTAAACATGTGGGTATTGCAACACCCAGTTAAGTACACAGAAAAAACATAAAGAGCAGTGAGGTAATGAGAACCAAATGGAATTGAAGTTTTGATTGTGCACATAACATTGAATTATTGGATATAGTCAATGTTCCAAAACACTGCAATTTTTTTCATTTTAGTTAGTGAAAGATCTGAAATTAGCACACAACATTGACAGAATATTGGTACTGAATATCAATTCAAAACAGCGCCAAAGTGAGCAATCTGATTTGCAAATGTTGGGATGGTCATTGCATAGTTACTTGTGTGGATTGCACAAGAAATCCCCTGAAAAAGAACTATGATGCATATTATGTACTATGGAATCATCAAGCCCCTGCCCATTATGTTGGGTAAAGTGCCAGTTGAGGCCATTAGGGCAAGCTAGGTAACACACCCAACATAATGGGCAAGGACAAGGCCATTCTATGATGACATGAAGGTCTGGGGTAGCAGATTCAATGATCTGAAAAAAGATTCATGTTCTACAAACACATTTTGGTCACTATTGCATTCATCATCAGATGATTATGTAATATAGTGCGAGAAAGAAACTGACAGGATCAGCACCACCCAAGACCTTGATTCTTCAAATTGCTGTTTCCCTCCAATCTTGACTGAATAAAACTTGGTCAAGCCAAAATTTCTAACTAGTTGAGTTTCCTAGGTGAGGACAGCTTCTTGTGACATAAAATTGATTTACATAGATTTTAAGTTCAAATTCCCCTACATTCATGTAATCATTTAGCATAACTTGCTGTAATTATCACAATTTTCAAATGACAATACATGAACACATTTATAATTGTTTGCAATTTTCAGTGCAATCTGACATGGTTTTTTGATTGTGATCACACTGTCTTCTCTTATTTTAATGGTCACATCACCTAAGACTATAATCTAAACCTGAATATCTGCACACCAAGGTCTTACATCCATTATTCTTCATCTAAATCAATGTTGTCCATTTCCTCATTTTGAAGAACACCTTTGGATACAGTCCCAACTTATCTTCTGAGTTTGTTCCATTAAGTTCCCCGTACACTGTACCATTCCATCTCCATTACAAACAGTCCTGAAATCAGAAATTGTATAATTCTAATGTTGTACAACCAATGGAAAATGGCCACTTAACCATGAAATTATAAACTGCCTGGTACCTCTCTAAAAACATAATAATTGACTATGTAGAAAATTGGAACCTGTCTGGAAAAGGACTCCAACAAGGTTCTGGTTCCAATAGCAATAACACAGTGCAAACTGCCTGTGCAGAGACAAAGAGAAAAACTTCAGCAGTGAGGAGACCAAAGGAGAAGATGAAAATTCCACCTAAACCTAGCACAAGTGCACATTCCACAAGGGCTGCTTTCATATCTAAGTCTCCTCTCTTAGCAGCAGGAGATGCCCACTTTGGAGGCCTTTAGGATCCATTAATGAGCAGATAGCTGGCATATTTCTTCTGCATTCAGAAAGAAGCTGAATCCCATGCACAAATGTGCAAGTATTGAGTTGCAGGTGGTCACATGGGCAGTTAAGCTGCTCCAAGAATCTGCAGACCTGTTTTCAGTGATGAACTGAGGAAAGTATATCACACCTAAACCAGTCGTTCTCATCACCCAAAAAACATGAGACATTCTAAGAAAATATAAAGTTTCAAGACTGGACTTCATTAGCATGCTAGCACTAGATATCATCTGACAATAAGTGCCTGATGAACCCTGTAGACCATCTTGGGATTGACTGTCCATGTCATTGATATTGAACCTCTGATGCACAGCTACACCAAATGTACAGCAATAAATCCCACTGGACTTCATACTCCAATCGTAATGACTGATTCACAAAACATGGAGATCACCTTGTGCAGAAAGTTAAATCTTGTTAGTTGGCAATATTACACCAGACAGAAACCTTCACAAATGAGAAACTGGAACCTTCAACATGATCGTACATGTACCCTGGGCTATGATGGCTTATATATACGGAGGGATACTGGAACAAGTATCAACCCAGTACAGTGTTGCTTATGGAGCATGATGACATCAGCTTCACATTCAAGATGATTCACCTACAATTTTCAACTCTCACAATAATTTTGGAGGGCATTAGCTTGACTGTGGATTTTGGATGAGCTTCCCACTTAGGGGGAATGCATCTCCTTCACTTGATGAAAATTACCTCTAATGTCACCATTTTGAGTTGATGGCATTACCTCCCACCTTGCCATCAAGTGACCACCTACCCCGTTCAAACGTGCTCCCTGCTTGACCCCTCTCTTTTGCACTGGTGACAGCTGCAGCTGAACACATCAAAATAGTCATGCACTGAACAAATTCCTTCTTCTCACAAAATACATCTGGACATATCCAAAGTTTCAGATGTTCTATCTCTGCCTAATATTGACAAGGTGTTCATCTTCCTCTTAAAGCTGACAGGACAAACTGCAAGTGAACCCTCCTTTCACCCTATATTTGTATGAAGACCCACAAAGTGTGAAGTAACTTACTTGTAGGTGACATAACAGAGTAAGCTGTCGCTAGAATCGGTGACGAATGGAGTGAAGTGTTAAGCCTCCGCATGTGAATATCCAGTGACCCAAAGTCCGAGTTTGCTCGTACTTTCTTATCCTGTGCAGAGAATTTAACAACCCTTGATACACCAGGCCCTCCAGAACCTGAGGCACTCCTCTGTAGCTTAGGACCCTAAGACCACAACTATGTCAGAATGCTCACCACCATGCAGAAAGAAGACAGGTTCATAACAGGTCACACAACCCTATGAACTACCCCACTACAATTCACAAATTGATTCAATATCACAATACAATTAGTAGGAAAGCTGGACAATGCAAAATGACAAAAAGCTGACACTCTGTGCTACGGAAGCTCAATGTAAATAACCAACCTGGAATGATGAGTCAATTTGGTTTTGTTTGCTACCAGTTGATTGTTGTTTCTCTTGAGTATGAGTCTCCTTCTGTTGAGATGATAAAGCTTCCTCATTTACCCCTGAAAGTTCTGTGATTGATGGCCCCTGGGACCGTTGCTGATTATGCAACTTGACAGCTCTTCCTGCTGTGGCAAGTCTGCCTGTGACATCACTGAGAGGAGGCAAGGGGAGGGGGGAGGCATTCACAGTACTGGTTAGGTGATCTGACTTGGGTCTAGATAAAGGAGCTGAGTGGGCAATCGGACTTGGCGTGCATACTGGCACTGATGATGAGCTGGCACTGAGAGGGGGAGGAGGAAGCTTGTGGAGCTCATTGATTTGTGGTGGTGACATCTTGGGTGGGGAAATAGAAGGAGATGTTTTGGGAGAACTGTATGTGGGTCGTTGTGGAGACCGAGTTCCTCCTGACTTATGGTGGTTCACAGCAAATGGTGCCAAAGATTCACTGTTTGGAACTTTTGAGGGAATTGGTCCACTGCTGGGTACAGTGGAATGACACAATGGTGCAGCTAGAGATGTTATAGGTCCAGAATGGCTATATCTTTTCTTGTTCTGAGACAGATCTGTAGAGGTCAATGAGACAAAACCTTTAGGTGTTGAGGAAGGAGGAGGTGCACCAAAGTTAACTGGGGATGACCCAGCTCCAGGTGGCAATGGCATGGGCCAGGACTTGGGGGGTGGCTCAAATGGCTGGAACATTGTCATAGGAACACCCATTTTAGTTGTGCCTCGTTGACCCCATGGTGCAGTCACTGGGATGGAGCTCTGCAAATGAGATGTTTCTAAATTGTGGGTTGGACTGCGGCCAGATGTTGAGGGATAGTACTCGAGAGCAAGCATGTCATATGCTCCCACCCCTGAACCGTCTCCTCTGTGGGCATTTGAAGGCATTGGAGGAGACCTTCTAGGTGGAGGGCCTGAAACAAATCGATCAGGAGAATCTATATAAATTTCCTCAATGTTATCCACTCCTGCAGGGACAGCCAGGGGTGAAATAGGTGCTGATCTGCTGTCTTCCTCTCTCCAGCCAAAACCTGGAGCATTGGAGTCATCATTGGCATAAATGCCATTCTGACTGTGACTGACTGTTGCTTCTAGTAAAGAGTTCTGCTCTTGCGATAAGTCCAAGGGTGGACCAGCTTCCTGCATGATGCAGAACACATTCATGAGTATGAAATTAGATTCTAAGCAACCCCACATTCCAACAAGGTTTGCCTGGCCATTTACATCAAAGTAGCTGTAACTCCAACTATCAAAGAATGCTGCATTTTGCTGCCTATTACCTGTTTTCACTACTTTCACATAAATTTCTACTTACATTCACAAAGCTTTCAGAGCCTGAATCTGGCCCCACCTCCAAATCTTGTTCATGTTCCCGTCCATGATCATCAACATATGAGACATAGTCATCATCATAAATGTCAACAACTGAACCCGCTTCATCATCTGTATCATCAAACAACCCTTCGTCCACAGAACTAAGCCTCCGATCAATATTGTGTTCCTGGCTGATTTGCTTCATAAGTGGCTCGATTCCATGGAGAGATGTAAGTCCTCTGCTCAGAAGTTGCATCTGAGACAATAACCACCCTGGAAACCTCTTCAATCTGGTACAGGATGTGTACAAGTAGACTGACCAGAAGTCACTTAGAACACAGGAAGGTGACATCTATAGTGGCCTCATGTTCTATGTTTTAATGCTTAGATTAGTAATCCCTGCTCAACCTGCTTGTGCAAACCAACATGCATTTTCACACCGGGGACTTCCACCATCATCCTTTAGTTGTGTAAATACCACTTTTGGCAGTCAATCCAATTTTGTAAGGAAGCAAGCAAAACAGTTGGTAAATTGAAACTAGAGAGTTGACAAATGACACAAACAACTGAGTGTATGCTTCCTGTGTGATCACAGAATAGGACATGGAGAAGAGCAAGAGTACCTGAGCAGCATGGTGACGAGCAGCCTGAGTAATGAGGCTACGTGTGCAGTCCTGCTCTAAAGAGAGCAAGTGATTGCTTAGAAACCCAGCAATCTTATCAAATTCTTCTTTTGCCACTTGTAACTCCTGATCATCCTGAGCATCCCCTTTACCCTTTCTTAGCCTCCCTCTTCCAGCACACATTCGCTGCTGATCAAATATTTTCCTGCACACCCACCTTTAATCACTAAGAAACCACAATGATGTATTGCAACAGGTATTACATGGATCATTAACAGGCTCCAGGACTACAAGGCACCTGTAACATGAAAGTCACAAACCTGATGTGACAAGTCCTCAAAATTGTTGACCCATTAATTTTCATTGCTAGATTTTGTCACTTAAGGGTTACTGCAGTGCAGAAAGATTGTCAATCAAAATGAGGAAGTTCATAAGGGTGGTTTGCTTGCCTCTTTTCATCGTACTGTTTCTTAGTCCCCTGTCAACCAATAAACCACCCTGGCACAAATTAGCACCACATAACTAGCTATGTCATTACCTTAAAACAGTTTCCACCACTGATAAGAATGGTTCTATAAGAAAACCACAACTTCATAGACTTGATTGTCAGAGAACATGAAACAGGCACACAAAAATCAAGGACCTTGATAGGTTGCATCTACAGAATGCTTAAAAAATAAACTTCATCAATTGAAGGAGAGAGTCCAAACCATACCCTAAAGCTAATAACACCAATCCTACTAGGCGGCCATACAAAGCCATCAGCAAGTGCATTGTGGAAAGATCCCGATGGCAACCTCCAATTCTCACATGAGCTGTAAACTAACCTCCACAGCCCGAAGTTCACTGATGAGACCCTCTGTTGGCACTGTAATTGTTTTATTGACATGGGAAGCCTGCAATTCATGTTTCTCCAGGTTTAGCTCAGGTTCTTTCTTGAACTCCATATCTAGTTCTGAGTTGAAAGCAAGCATAGCACCCATATCATGCCCTAAACATATGAATGCTTACAATCTCAAAATTCCTGTATCAGAAACATAGCAGTTGTATTGAAGATAAGCAGGGGAACTTAAGAAATATTTACATAGAGGTCCAAGGATTTCGAAACTTCGTACTGCACTCTTCCAACAATCTTGAACACCTTCCCTGTAACCACCAGACATGGAGCATCAGATGATAAATGATCACCAACAGATGCAAGCTCATGAATTTCCGTGCATAGGAGCAGGCAAGTCCAAAATATTTGTGAGTTCCATACCAGACATCAAAGGAGAAACCCAGACACCACAAAGCAATTTCAAAATGCAGCTTTGAACACAACAAACAGCTCCTGAGATGACTGATGAGAAAGCCCATCAGGAAAGATAGTCTCAGGTAGGAAGGGGACACTAAAACAGGAGATTATGACAGTGCTATACAACATGGCATAGATATTTCCACTCTGAAGAAAAATTTCACTAGAAGCTTCACAGCATGTCCCTTTTTATGTGGTGTATGGGTTATGCAGAAAAGCAGGTCTCTGTTTGATGAAAACAGCCCTTCGAAAAAGGAACAGCAAGATGAACTTACCAATCTCATCTTCATCACGTTGCCCAAATGAATTGATAAGATAGGTGGCCATTCCTTCAACAGCCACAGATAAGTCTGCAGCAGCACATATAGCAATATACATAAGCATTGAACAACACTGAATCCCAGGAGTGTTCAAATGTGTATTATTCAAACCCTAATTCCAGTCACAAAGAAGGCTCAACAATATGAACAACAGTCAAATTCTCAAAGGATCCCTGTTTCAATAACAAGAACCAGGAAGCATACAGCCCACAATCCAAAAGCCAAAACACAGACTAAACTATAAATCTAAGGGCTTGGACCATAAGGACAGAATACCATAAGCGCAACTTGAGACTTGTGAGGACACTGCTACAAGTCCAGCATATTGATGCTGCATACCCTGTACAACCTACACAGTTGCGCAACATCTTGATTTAGCAAAGCCAGAAAAAACATAGTATCATTCAAAGAGTTCAGAAGTAGTACATGGATTTCCTGAACCTTAGCAAGAAACTGAACCCTGAAAACTTAGGCATATGAGCATTGTAGTAGTAGCATAATCCACTTGTATCAACAACATTTTCCCTTTTCTCCATCCACTTGCAAAATGTGGTTCTACTGTACACTACTGCATTACCAAAGCTTGTTAGGCATCATCAAGAACTTGAAGTGAAACCAGAATCACCATGAAACAACACTGCATAAGTCATATTCTCCTAGTCAGCAGAAAAAACCTCCAAAAACTCCCTCAACTCAACTCAAGCTCAAGCTTGCCTCATGAGCATGATTGCCTCTTCTGACACAATTGCAAATCTCCAGATGCTAAGCAAGAAATCAATTTCAACTCATCCATTACTACAATCAGCAATCCTACACACATACATAGCTATAGAGTTTCAAGAATTCCATTAGAAAAAAAGTGCAGTCATCTATGTATGTAAAACATAGATATTGTGCGCAGTAAAACACTTGCTGCCTCATTTATTTCCTGATCAAAATCTGAATTGTCTCTAATAGTAGATGGTTATTAGGTCATTCAGATGCTCTGCCCCCAGATCTTCATTGCACAAAACTCATGCATCATCGCAACAGAAACACAGTGAACACCCTCCAAATGCCCTAAACTTCACACCAAGCAAACCCTGCCAGAGAAACCACCAAACCGCTGAAAGAAACTAGAAGGATCCATTCCGACAGTCCTGATTCCCAATCTTCCCGACATCAGCGCCGATTTCTCCCCCCCAACGCCCCAGTGTAATATACACCAAAAGAAGAACAGCTGAGCAGCAACTGGGCTCTCGGAGGGAGGGAGGGAGGAGAGGACAAAAAAGAAGGAAACAATCGGAAATTGACACCAAACCTGTACAAACCTGGGGGAGAAAGAAAGAAAGCAGGAAAGAGACCGGGCACTGATCGGGTCAAGAACAAACATAAAAAGAAAGAAACCACACGCACACACACACACACACACACACACACGAAGCGACCAACAAAAGAAAGGGAGAGGATCAAGCAAGGGCCAGTGGCACAAGCACACCTGCAGGCCTCTGCTAACTTCATCAAGCTCCGACGAGGGGGGTTGTTGCTGCACTACTGGCTGCTGGAGAGCAGCAGTAGCAGGAGGGTGAAGGTGGTAGTGGTCGTGGTTCCCCCCGCCCTTCTCCTTGCTCTTGTTGTGCGACTGGAGCGCGTAATCCCGGAACTTCTTAAACGACCTCATGCTTGCTTGTTTGCTTGCTGGTTGCCTGCCCTTCCTTCCTTCCTTCCTTCCTTTCTTCCCTCCTTTCTTGTCAACCCCACTCCTCACTCACCCAACCACAGTCTCTCGCTAATACTTCAAAAAGAAGCTGGCTATGCGACGAATGCAAAGGGCTATCTTGGTCGTCACCATCTCGTACTCCCGCAGCATTGGGTGAGGTTTTTCTTTTGGGGCTTGTGGGATTTTGTCCGCAAGGAGCAACAGACTCGTGCGTGTTTGCGCGCGCCTGCTGCTGAGAAGTGGTGGGAGCTCCGCCTGCCTCTCGCCTGCCCTGCCCTGCCCTCCCTGATGCCTGCCCTTCCCTGCCCTCCCCTGCCCTTCCTGCCTGCCTGCGCGCACTCCCTTCGCTCATCTACCGGTAGACCAGGAGCCCGAGACGACCAGACTAGAACGGTTCGGGCCCGCCCCGGGGCCCTCCTCTTCGCCCGGACCTGTGCCACACCCGCGACAAAAATTCGCTATTCCACGTGAGCGGAATATGCCGCTAATTGACTGTGACCTTTCAGGAAAAATAAAATCAACCAGGTTACGCTAATTATGCATTATGTAACCTGCCACAGCCTTGAATTCTTCACCCTAGGGAAAGTCAGTTTCCTCACTAAATAATCCTTAAAATAGTGACAATTAATTTCTTGAGAAAATTTTATGAAGATGAGGTGTTGAAAACCATCATAATTATCACTGGTTACAATCTGAATAAATTTCATTCCTCATATGACAATATCATAGTAGATCATGCAAAAAATAATAGTTTCAAATTGATAAAAATGAATTTTTTTTAAATTATTTATTTGTTTTGTCAATGTGAAAGCTGTCCTAGCTAAAAGTAAGTTGAAGCACTCACACTATTCATGGTAACCAGCATGGTCAAGCTTGGTACCAGACACATAACCTACAGTGCAAAGGTTCAAGATCAATGTCGTAACTCGTAACCCTCTTGTTGTGAATGAAAAGTCCTGTAACCAGCTTGTAGATGGATGAAAAAACATGTAAGCCTCTTGTCAATGGACAGAAACTCGTAATCAAAGTCTGCCTGGTTGATAATTTCCCCACGACAAAAGAAGAGCAAATTTATTTGTTTGTTTATTTATTTATTTATTGAAAGAGGATATATGCATCTTGAGCAACAACAGGAGGGAGGACCAATCAGAAGGTCGAGAACCTCTGAATGGTAGGTGATGTACCTAACTTACCCTCCATACGGTACATACCAATTATTAATCATTTTAAGGTGCATTCACACCTAATGTTAAGTCAGTATTAAGTGAAAATCTAGGTGGCATCTTAGATGGCACCCAATGTTAAATGGGTGATTATTTAATATTAAGTGAATGTTAACTTAACATAAAAATCTTTGTGGTAAATAGGTTTAGGTTCTAAATGACTAGCTTGGTGTTAGGGGACTTAATACTACAGTCCTTAACACCAAGTGTGAATGCACTTTTACAACCCCAAACTCCATGTCCAGACTCCAAACCACTGTTGTGTGGTTATTTGAATTTCTAAAGAACCGCCGGTTCCAGTTTGTAAAACATTCCAGATTCAGAGGAGTGTTGGGTTGGTTTTCTTTTGGAACTCAAAATCAAAGAACCATTAGTACCGGTTATTTCAAAACCCCTTAAAGAACCTGGCACAGTTTTGATGAAAGAACGAGTAAAAAAAACCCCCATAGTTTCATGGCTGGTTAGTTGATTTTTTTTTTCTACAAATGAGAACCATGATTTTATGAACTGGTTGTTTGATTGATGTTCTTGAGAACCACAACTATGAATTTTAATAATCACTCCCATAACCATTGTGGGTCTGTTCCCATTTCTGATATCTGCTTGACGTGGCACCGTCCAGACTCCAGACTTGACAATCTGAGTCATTCATTGTGTTCAACCATTCATAGCTGAGAATGTGTCCAGGACTCACTACCACATGTGTCAAGTCTGGCAGACACTCAATTCAACTTGTTCAGGCTTGACATCCAAGTATGCGACATACTTGGATTGGTTGCTGAATCTTTGTTATTAGCCAATGTCAAGATGGGTGGACATCAAGTGCACACTGTGTGTGTGAAATTTGGTGTCTATGCTCAAAGTTCAAACCAGTTTTGTCGGATTCAAACTTTTGAATGGTAGTAGTAGTACTTTTGGTCTTGGCTCCAGTAAAAATTTTAAAATTTTGATGGAACCTTCTGGTCCCCCAACTTAGTTGTTTTACTACAGGGTTGATGTTGTTTGGTTTGATTCTCAGTTGGGAGCCCAGTTCCTCGTATTCATTAAACTTTTAAGTAGCTTCTGAATTTTCAGAAAGATTTCATTGCAGGTCTGGTTTGGAAATCAGTTATGGTTCCACCTACTTACACACATCCCAAGATTGGAGATTATGTAATTACCAGCATTGTACGACCAATGAACAGTGGCCATTTGGATAGGAAGTAGGTCCTACTTCGACCTTTTCAAAAAAGTAAAACCTAGGTACTTGCTTTCAACACTGTAAAATTTAGTAATTGCTTGCACATCAATAATTAGTCTTTGGCATAAGTAAGGTTTGCAGTTGAAATCATTTTTTTTCATGTTGAAATTTGGTGAAAATTTTGCCAAAAAAACATTGGTGCTGCCCAAGAGTGGGCATTACACTGTTAAGACCTGTGTTTTGAGGGTAATGCACTCATAATACCCATTAACAGCTGGGCTTTTACAATATTCTTTAGTTTCAACATGTTTTTACACACTGTACATCTCCCCCATTGAGGGCTGTCCTGGTTACAATTTAGAACCATAATGCTATGGGGAGCCTTCCTCGTCTTATATGTAAAGAACTGGTAGAGTTTTTGTAGTGCATGTGGAGGGCGGGCAGTTTACCCATCAATAATCTTTTCTGCCTCGACAAAGGAGGCACCTTACAGGAGGTGCTTCAGGTACTTTCTTAAATGAACCACATTGCTTAAAATTTCTACCAGATCTTTACATCAGGTAAGGATCAAGAATGGGGCCTGTTCTGGGAATTCGAGTCCCACACAAGGCTTCTGGCTCTTCTGGCTCTCACCTCGTCATGCTCTCATTCTCAGAACTGCCCCCATTCTTGGACCTTACTTACACTAAAATGTTCTTTGACACTCACCTCGCACTCCTCAAAATGATATCCTGGACCAGAGTGAAGCATTCACAAGTGCATTGTACCAACCATCCACATGCATCTACCTACCTTATCAAGGACCAAGCCTAATACCTACCTACTGACCTACCTACCTGTCGTGGATTCGCATTGGGGTAAAGTCATTCCTTTTCAAACCCTGTGGAAAATTATGAAATGTGCTCCTGATTCCTAAACCCTTGAAGCCCATCACTATTGGAGAGTTGACTCATCAGTTACTAGTGAAAAAGCAAGGGCCTAGTATAGAATAGATGTGCAGAATATTTTGTAATTTCACCTGGAAGTTTGGAGTGAAGTTGTTTGTCCCATAGTTGAAGAGACGATGCCAGACACACCACCCCTCCATAGCAGCAGGACTTTAGCAAACCTGATTCTGCACAAACTGGGCCTCTGAGACCCATCTCAGCTCCACAACTGCGAACCATCCCACCCACCTACCCATATTTTTCTTAAACTGGGTCAACTGGGTGCATAGGTACTGCAAAGTCCTCATTGGCGGATCCGAATTTCTATTCCCAATTGGCAGGGGCATGAATTGTGCATAGTGTGTAAGTGGTGTATAAATTGTTCCTTCAAGTAATTAGTTCATTGGGTGCCCCCACAGTTTTTTTCTTTTCTTTTCTTTTCTTTTCTTTTCTTTGAAGAAGCCAACGCTGACTGGCCCAATCACCAATTTTTCTGGAACATTGGCAGTCCTCAATAGATGCATCCTTTTGGGCCCTACTCCCCAAAACATAAGCAAAGTTATGCATTTCATTGGCCGCCTCCACCTTTCCCCTTCCCTTTACAAGTTATATATGTGAAAGTTGAACTGTGTCCAAACAATATGGGATAAAATTGAGGTTCTATTGGCAACAACTTGGGGAACCCATTGGGATCTTGATAAGAACACAAAGTAAACAAATTGAGAACGGTAAAAACATCCCCCCTCTCGCCCCCCCCCCCCCCCCCCCCCTCCCCCCACCCCTACACCCACCGCCCCCGCGTTCTCCGTAGGCGCCGAGGACAACGCCGTGCTGCCGCGCGCCCTCCCGGCGAGGTGGCGGGGCGCTGCGGGTCGCGTGCAGTGCGGA
>Ga0116227_10002157_pt1 | contig 44973 bp, 32 predicted proteins | sample S1TSphgellanicum_FD_89693 | JGI IMG/M metagenome (GOLD analysis project Ga0116227, IMG submission 89693) | Host-associated microbial communities from peat moss isolated from Minnesota, USA - S1T2_Fb - Sphagnum magellanicum MG | ecosystem: Host-associated > Plants > Peat moss > Unclassified...
AGTGATAATCATACACAGAAAGATTTAGCCAAATTTGTCTACAACCTAAAAGCAAAACTAAAAATTCTTAAACAAACATCCTTCTATAATTTTTGGCTACCTACTTGAACCATGTATAGGAATCTGGCATTTTTTTTTTGTAAATTATAGCTATTGAGTTAAATCTATTGAAAATCTTTAAAAGCGCTTGATTTTAGCATTTTTTTTAATTTTAATTTCGCTTTTTGGCTACCCTACTTGAACCATGCCTACAAATTTGGCGATTTTTGGTAATTTTTTTTGTCGAATTATAGCTATTGAAAATCTCTGAAAGCCATTGCTTTTAGCAATTTTCAATTCTTAATTTGGAAATTTGGCTATTCTACTTGAACCATGTATAGAAATTTGGCGGGTTTTCTTAAAATTTGGTCGATTTTGTGACTATTGAAAATCTTTTTAAAAATAAAACACTTGATTTTTGCAAATTGTATTTTTAATTTCGCATCTTGGCTATTTCTAGCTAGCAGAAAAAAGGCTGAAAGTTCGTCCGTGCGACGGACGCACAAACGGCGACGGTCGCTCACTTCCGCGCTCGCCGGTTCTGGCCTTGCACGTCGATTCTCGTTGCGTGAGAATGGATAGGATTGCGCCGAGCGCCGTCGCTTTGCTCTTTGCTCTTGGATAGGATCGTCGTCTCTTTGTCTCTTCTCGCTTGCTTCCTTCTTTCGTTCGCAGCTGCTGTGGCTGCACAGCCCTGCTGATGTTTCGTACGAATGGCCATGGCTATGAAAGTTTCTGCAAAAGTTTCTGCAGCAGAGGAGCAAACCATCCGCAGGTACGCACCATCGCACTTTCCTTGATTTGATGATTTCAGAGTCAAATGTGACGACTCCGGAACAACTTGTCGTCGTCGGTACATCCTATTGCTTTGAAGAAACGTGTAATTGATAGGCGCACTCGTCTCTCCGATTCGACTCGACTCGATTTGCAAGTTTCTTTTTCATGGAAATTTTGGATTTGCGTTAGGAAAGGAGCGGGGACAAGATTTGGAGCAACGAGAGAAATTTTCTTTGGTTTCTGTATGTATCGATTGGAAGAAGAATCCGATCTGGTGTTTGACATTTCGTTGGAAGTCTTTTGAACAGTATGTCATCACAGCTGCTGCGTTTGTGAAGAAGAACGGCCTGTCTGAGTTTTTTAGAGAGAGAGAGACAGGGACAGAGATATGGCCACTATTATTCAAGGGTTGCAGACTGCGCAATTGAGCTATGTCTGCAAGGAGCAGTCTCTGCTAACTCCTCATGTCCGCAGAAACGGTCTCGGGAAGGTGCTCGTGTTGAATAACACAGGTCGTCGCAGTAATAACGCAGATGGCACCACAGTAATGTGTGGCGCGCGCAGTAGCAGTGGCTTGTGTCTCAGGTTCTTGCACGGCCGCACAGTTCATAGAAGTGTTTCCGTTCACGGATATGGCAACCGGAGGTGCGGGGAGTTTCCATTTCCATCGTCAGTCATGTGCTGTCTTCGAAGCACGCAAGTGGAACACATTGAAGAAGTGCAGTTTGATAAGAATCCGTCGACATCGTCATCGAGCACTGAAAGCTCCAGTGATGAAAATAGTAGAGAACGGCAAGGAATGGCTGTTAGGAGGGGATTAAGCGCACTGGATGCATATTTTGATAAGCTCCACGGTTCTAGCAGTACTACTGTAAATGGAGCTTCAAGCGCGTCCAGTAGTTTGAGAAATGGTGATGTAACCACCTCCGGGAGGAGTGAAATGGCGACAGTTCTTCTCCCGAGTCAGGATTCGAGCCGCCAGACTAGTCATGCCAGTGGAGCAGAAGCTGCAAATACTGTTGCTATAAAGACAGATCCAGAAAAGGAAGCAAAAGTTCCGCAAGGTCTAAGGGCGTTGGATGCCTACTTCAACAAGCTTCGTCCTCCCAAAGCCAAAGCAGGTCTTCTTTCCTTCCCCCATTCAATTTTCTAGTCTCATGTGTTGTTCCATATAGCATCAGTGTTTTTCCAGCCGAACAAGGTTAGTAACATGCACAGCATGCCTTGCAGTTGTACCAGAGAAAGCAGAAACTGAGAGCAAAGTGGAGGCACCTCAGGCACCTGGGATAGACACAACCACAGAGGCAAGTGAAGTTGACAAGGACGAGGATGAAGTACTTGACTACAGACAGCTGTTGGAGGAGCTAGAGGCAGCCCTTGAGAAGGGAGTGGAGCCCCGGAATTTGCCTCCACACATGTCTCAAGACCCTATATGGCAGGGTGGCAATTCCTACTCTTATGTAGTGTGAGTGATGCACCCACCACCCATACCCATCTGAGTCTGGCATTTCTAAGTAGACTTAATGATAAAACCAGATTCACCTTGCTTGAGAGGTGCAAATGTGATAAACGGCAGATTTCATTATTTTTGCAGTGGGAAAAAGCAAGTGATTTCGCTTGCAAGCTTATAAACTTCAGTCACACATCATTGTCTCATTAAGTGCAGAAAAACATTGATTGCAAGTTGATTATTTGCATCCTTGACTTGGAACCCCCCAGCCTCTGAAAGTTGCTGCAATTTATGGCTGAGTCTTATGCAGGAACACGCTGGTTGCTGTCAACCTTGCCGTTTTCTTGTTTGGCTTGGCAAGTCCACATGGTGTGCCAGGGATGGGAGATGCATCACTTCCCTACTTATATGGAGCCAAAGTGAATGAGCTTATTGTGGATGGAGAGTGGTGGCGCCTTCTTACACCCATGTTTCTGGTGATTTGCTCTGCCTTCTTGTAAATTCCAATGTAACAATGTAACATTTGTTGTACAGTCAAACAGGTTTGGAGTTCATTTTCCAGTACAAAAAATTAGGCCTGACTCAAGTCCATCTGATTACAAACTGGTACATGACCTTGAATTAACCTAAAGTCAACCATGATGACCTTGATGACATCCTATCCTTGCCTTTGCAAGTTCTGGTATGGTGTTCGATGTATTGTAACAAAAATGCTTTTCTTGTTGTAAACATACAGCATTCGAGCCTGGTACACATAGGCTTGAGTACATGGGCACTCCTGTCCTATGGCCCGGGTGTGGAGAGTGTTTATGGATCAATTGGTTTTGGTATGATCTACCTGATTGGAGGCCTTTTCGGTAACCTTCTGAGCTTCTTCCACACACCTGAAGGCACTGTGGGTGGCACTGTAAGTTTTTGCCTTTAGCTATCTGCAAACTTGATTTTTAACCATTCAGGGCCAAACACTCATTGTTGAGTCAATCTATTCCTTTGCCCATTTCACATTGTGGACAAATGGATCTTAGCTTATCTACTTGCCTTGATGTCACAGGGTCCAGTCTTTGCTCTAATGGGCACCTGGCTGGTGTATGTACTGCGCAACCGTGAGATTATTGGACTTGAATTGGCAGATGACATGATTCGCAAATTGGCCATCACAACTGCTATCATCGTGGCCCTCTGCAACTCTTTCCCAATTGATGACTGGTGAAATCCCTTACCTACATTGTTTTGTCTTCAAGAGGCAGCATTTTGATGTTATGTAGGGGATGTTTTGTCTTCAAGCAACAAGCCTCACCTGTTGCTTTTCTGGTCAAAGTTGTTCAGTCAATTTTTTTCCAAAGAGCACTTCAGTCTAATGACATGCTTGATCATTATGCAGGACACATTTGGGAGCTGGAGTTGTTGGAATCATCTTTGGCTTTTTCACTTGCCCCACAGTGCATGTTAATGTTCACCTGGAGGAGACAGCATCTGAAAGCAAGAATGATAATGATGATGCAATGGATTCATACCTTCTTCTGAATGAAACCCTTCCTCTCTTTAGACTTGTCACTGTATTTGCACTTTGCCTTGCTCTCTTCTTCTGCCTCTACAGTCTGGGAGTACCAATTGCCACCGAGTTTCACTTTCTCCATAGTGCTATTAGTGATGAAAACTGGTAGATCATTTGCAGACATCCTAACCACTTATAACCTTGCACAGGGTTAATGGAAGATGGCCATCACTTTTACTTGTGTTGTGTTGGGCACTGGGAAACCCAGTGATCACAATGGTGATGATTTAGTCTTTGTACATTAGTAGAGTTCTTTTTCTCAAACACAATGGTGTTGATTTGAGGTTTCCAAATATCTGTACAGGCAAGGGATCGAGATAATCAGCCCTGAAGTCTAACAACTGCATATCACCCTACTTTCTATGTTTTGCATCTATTCACAGCCCTGCAGATGTTGAGAACAAGAGATTAGGTGTATTGTGCAGAGTTTGACAAGTGAAGGAGGTTCTTTTCACAGTGAGTCTGTTGAGTGTTAGATGATCTTCAACCTTCCGAAGCTTCCAGAGTTCACCAGTGGAGAACCTGTGTCAAATCAATTTTTATTCCATGTACATGTATGATATGTAACCAGGGAACCTTGAGTAACAAGCGCTGATTGCTGACAGGATTCTGTATCCTGTCTTCACTCTGTTTCATGATTGACAGTCACTTGCAGTCACTTGCAGATGTATATACAAAGTGAAATGCAAGCACATCTGTTTTAACAACAAACAGCTTTGAGAGTGGCATTCAAGTGTGTGCTTACTACAATCCCCTACTTTCTTCATCAATTATGGAAACTGATGCTTTTCAATTCTGTTCTAAGATTGTAAGATCATGGTATTGTGTCATTCTCACGGTGACTGCTATAACTCAAGCTATCAGCCTTGTGCTTATAGATACTGCTGGGACATTCTTCAACAAGCTGGGTCATTTTCAACAATCAAAACAAGAATAGAAGCTTCAGGTTTTGTGTGATTTATTGCACCACTTACTGCTAAAAGCAAAACCAAAATAATAACAGCACTCAGACTGCAGGCACATGAAACTTCAACCTCTTTGTAATGGAGACATGGAAAGATTGTCACATGCCAAACAGGAACCCTGTTTGGTGCAGTGAACTACAAAGCCGGAAGCAATCAGCATGAGCAAGGAGTTAATGCATTTTGATACTTCTAAAGTAAGAAAGTTCTGCCTTGAAACTGCTTAGCAATGTCTCTATGTCTCCTCCTCTTCCTCCTCCACACCAGCAACTCGGTTGTGCTTCTTGGCATATCTCTGGTTTCTCAAAAACTTTGGGTCCATCTGCAACAAGTAACCAAAAATATTTGTTAAACTGCATCACCTGCCCTGAAACAAAACCAGAATCTGAAAGACAACGATTATTGTAATCTGGAACATTTTTCTTGCAGAGAAAGCCAATGGATACAAACTCCATAGCAAGTCAGAAAAAAGGAGGCCCAAATGCTAAAACTCCAGGGCTTCAGAACTACACAATGACCAGGATTTCATCGAGACATGGAATGCCGAGGGCAGAATTTTCTGATTTTATACTACTGTAGGCTGCCTTAGAGTTGCAAAACAGCTTGAAAAAATCTTGCTCAGGAAATATTGTTGTCTTACCCCCTTCCTTGAAGTGTACTTGTGTTTCTTTGCTTTCTTGATGCCATTCTTATGCGCCTTGTAGGACTGATTATGCGCAGTATGATTCTTCGACTTGGCCATCTTACCTGCATCTTACCAAAACGGTTTCTACTCATGAGCCGGCCAAAAGCTAAAAACTCGGTCCTCGTGGTCTCTACCCGAAGTGTTGATCTATCCAAGAGAACAACACATCTGGTACAGAGCAAAAGTTATGGCCTAACAACAACTGCTGTACACTTTCCAAACAATAGGGCATCTCTAGCTAGTAGCTCTTTACCGAAATGGTTTCCGAAGTGAAGAACGAGAAACAAGGAAAGGAGAAGAATAACAGCAAGAGACTGCATCATAGCAACAGACGTTTGAAGGGCATGAGACTTACCGTGAGACGGATGCAGAAGGCGGCACTTGCAGAGCTCAACTCACAGACCGACAACAAAAGAGAGCTCGAAACCCTAATCCTCCAGGTCTTGTTGTTTCACAGAAAGTAGGCGCGGGATTAGGTTCGGAATTTATCTGGGAATTTGTTAGGTTCGTTAAGCTGGAAGAGGTTCGGCATGTAGTCATCTTTTTCTCTTTGCCCTGACCTTTACTCTGGGTCTTGTTGGTTCAGAGAAATTAGGTTAGGCACTAGGTTCGGTACTGCTAGGTTCGTCGAGGTGGAAGAGGTTCGGCAGGTGGTCATCTTTTTCTCATGTTCTCTTTTACATCTTGGCTGTCTTTCCTCCGGGTCTTGTTAGTTCAGAGAAAATAGGCTCGGAAATAGGTTAGGAATTAGGCTCGGTGAGGCGGAAGAGGTTCAGCATAAGGTCATCTTTTTCTCGAATTCTCTTTATCTCTTGACTGTCTTTCCTGCAGTTTTTGTAAAACATTTTTTTGAGGGCCTTAGTTGGAGTGCCCTTTTTTCCAGTGTGTTCAAAAATCCATGTGCATTAATAAATATGATCAACAATTTTTTTTCCAAAAAAAATAATGAATTATTTTGCAAATATACATTTTGAAATCATTTATTTGAATTTTTTCAAGTTCTTTTATTGATTTATCAAAATTTCAACTCAAGGCTATGTTGGATTTTAATTTTTTTTAACCCCATTTTTGAGATTATTAAAACATTAAATATCAATGACAAGTATGGTGGTATCAAAACCAACATGACTATAAGGGTATTCTCCAAGTTTAATTTGGCTAAATCTAATTACCTTGCATGACATAGTATGCTAAGTAAATTTTTTTGATTTTCAAGGGTTGAAATTGGCACACCTCATAAAATCTCAAGCAAATTTGGAATGAAAATAAAACATACTATATCTTGCAAAGGTGTGGATGATAGGACATGTGACATTGTAAAATTATTAAAGTTATGTAGAACCAAAAACAAATATATATATATATATATATACACACACACATTTATTTATTTATTTATTTATAATTTTGTTAAATGTAATGGTGGATTAATGCACAATAATTAAAATGTCATATGTTCTCAATATAACATCCATTTTTTATTTTTTTTATTTATCAATTCTCTAAAATTTTCTTGTTTCATTTCATTTTGTTTTTTATGTGCAATATTTGAATATCTTTCATCACAAAGCATGTTGGAAATGTTGTTTTGTTATTACACATGGTTGGTGGTGTCATTAAATGTCACAACATCATGATCAATTAATTTATTGATTTGGTTTTTCTCCCAACATTATACACAAAGCATTTGGACCATTGTAGGGTTGTGACATTCATAAAGATGAAGATACATTATGCATGCTTGAAAATGTTCATGGGGTGGCAATATTGTTCAATGTATTTCACATAATATGGAAAAGGCAGGGTGGTTCAAAGAGAGTTATCGAGTAATTCGTTGTATAACATGTTGTGCACCTCTCATTTTGCTATGGATATGGATCATTGATTTAATCATTGGAGCCATATATTATGACATTTGGATGCCTCGATTTACATTTCAAGGTGCACAAATTAATTCTTTCAATGTCACTAGCAATGTTGCACAAGAGTTAGACCTAAACTTTGATCTAAATTATAGCGTCGTGGCAACACATTTTAGCAAATTGCAAACGATTGAAACATTTTCATATTCCTTTGTCACTTATTATGATAACAATCTAATTGGTGAAAGCACGATAGTTTTTCACCATCCAAACGAAACAACAATAGGCACTTTGCCATTATTTTGTGCACAAACGGTTGAAGGTTACCCACTTGAATACAACATGTGGCAAGCATTGCATAACAATATCGATGACAACAATGTTCAACTTCAAGTTCAAATTCAGGCAGAAGTCACATCACCCATGTGGTGGCTTTTGAAAAAGAAATCAAGAAACCTAGTTTGTGATTTCAATTTCAATCCACCTTCACAATCTTCGAAAAGCCAAGTCTTGAATCAAACATGCAATACGATCTCCAAAGTTATTATTGCATATTCATGAATGCCCCAAAAACACAAATGCATCAAATGATGTTTAAAAGGAGGCCACAATTTTTTGTATAGCTTGATTGGTCCTAAATATTCATGCAACTAGATATTGGATGACAAAGGACAATGTAATGAAAAAATAATCCAAAATTATGCAATTATTTCAATTAAATTACTTTGTCATATGTGTAATACTTATCTTAAAATCTTGGCATGATCATGTAAGTAATCAAATTGATTTAAGCTTGACATGAAGAACTATCTTATGGTTTTTCCCTTCCAAGTAGCATACAAATTAGCTTTATCACAAGGACCATTTTAGATCAATATCCTTTGTTTATATAATTTGAAATGAAATGTCCATGGTTTTTTCAAAGACTCCATTGGCTCCTTGTGAACTCTAACTTTAGCATTTCATTTGGAAGGTTGTACACTCTAAATGAATTCAAAACAAAGCATGAAAGTTAAATAAGCCATCAAACCCATCAATTATAATGAATCTAGTTTACATTTGTGTATTTAATTGTATTGAAGGTTACATTCACATTCCATGATTTTTAATTTGATGTTGCAAGTCAAGCTTCAATAACATGGATATCAAGCCCATATCCATTTTATTGGATTTTGGGTTTATATCATCACATTTTTCATGACATTTTGATGCACATTTGTTTTTTTCCTTCCAAGATATAAATTAGCAATTCATTTTTTCAAATTACCATGTTTGAGGGAGGAAAATTAAGTCATTTAGTTATAATAGTGGAATATCTAGAGAAAAAAAACTATGTCATTGTTGGTTTTAATTTTCTTTCAATTTTACAATTTGAATTATTTCTTCAAGTATTATCAACTATTGATGATAATATTTTCCCTCTCTACATGTACCCAAGTATTGACTCTTGTTTTAAAGTCAATGTACAACAAAGTTTGGTTATTACTTATATAATCCAAAAATATTCCACTTAAACAAATGTGATAAACAACATAGGGTTTTTGCTACAAACATCATGTTCTTTTATTTCCCTTGAAAGTGAATGTAGTTAGACATGAAGAAAAATGATTTGAAACTTCCCAAAGTCATGAAAAGGTACCACCTTTTCATGTTTAGTACCAAATATATAAATCCTTCAAGTTTTATTCTAATATAGATGATATTATTATTCAATAGCACCTTTGTGTGAAACATGTGAAGTAAAATTGCTTCATGTGGAGAACTTTTAAAATTTTCATATATTTTACAAGGTTTTTTATATGCATGGCAAATGTCTATCATGACAAATATTATTGATATCACATTGAATATTGTTTCAAGTCTATATTTCACCTTAATTACAATAGATTTGCCACATTCAAGTGGGGTGCTCAAGTATCCATTTCCTCTTATTTGCATTCATCCAATTTAACTACATATTACAATGGCTAAAACGAGAAATCCACTTAATTTTGCACCTAGAATGTTGAAATTTTAAACAAACCACTTTATAGTTGAGGTTGATTTTAGAAATTTTTAATCCTAATTATAATTTTTAGTCAAGATTTAATGAATCTTCATGAAATTTTCATCGATCCAAATTGATGTGATTGTCAACCAGATGATAGATGACTAAGTTTTAGTATACAAAATTAATGTGCAAAATTTGGGTTTTAAAGTGCAAGATGTCCATCTTCTAAAAACCATTGTATAAATTATTAAATTTTAAAACATCATTATTTATTCAAATGGTTCAAGTGAAGACTTCCTCCATTCAACATAGTGAAACATTTTCATAATTTGTCCAAAAACTCATATTAATTAATCTTGCTTCCCCTCCAATGTGTTCCCCTAACTTTCCCCCACCCCACAAAATTTGAATGTGTATTAATATGAAGTGAATACATGCTAAAAGTGAATACAACATGTCCTTGCATTTAAACTTGATTTGTCATAAGGATTTCAATTGGGGATTGAACCCATTAAACACTTGAAAACAAAGAAAACAAATTGCACAAGTATGTGGTAAAATTTTGTTGTTTTATGGTGTTTGACAATTGTGCAAATTATACAATATCAAGGTTCACCTTACAAAACTCCACCGATATCGACATTGCAACCTTTAATCAAATGATGTAAGTTAGTTCAAACCTCAACAAGCTTGACACGTTCAACATGTACACACATATTTGATCACACATTTAACTTGACTTATTATGTTAGATAATTAGCTATTAGACCCTTGCTCCCGCCATACCCCATAAGCATGTATATGTCACATACAAGATTTCATCATAAATTATGACATTGACATGGATTAAAAAATTCAAATCTGAATTAAAATTCCAAATGCTTATGTTTGCTTATCAAACTTGCACTTGCATAAGATGTCATATTAACAAAACAAAATCCTCAAAATAAACCTAACAATTAGGTTACAATTGCATTAAAAGTCGTAGTTCCCATGAAAAACATGTGCCTTAAGAAAGCACCTACCCATGGACATGAAGTGCATGTGCATACTAGATAAACAAAAGAATGGTCATTGCAATATTTCTATTGTGCATGTGTAAAAAATATGGGAACGGAACAATTGGTGTATGTTCCATTTGTTTAGCACAAACACCACCAAAATTTCCATACTAATCTAGCCCTAGTTTTTAAACCATGCGCAAATTGTAATCAATAGTCTAAGTGTGTCAAAAAATTCTTTATCCTTATTTACTTGGAGTCCTCGTGAAAAATTTACACATTTGCAAAGGAAATGTCCAAGGAAAAAAAAAACAAATCAATGTTACCAAGTGCAAAATAAGTGTTTATTAAGTTCAACATGTGCATCCATACCACATCCATACCTTTGGTCTTATTCATGCAAAGATATAAAGCTAGTTACAAATACTTTCATATTGTGGTCTCCATGCCCCAAACAAGTAATGGGTGGTTTGTAATAAGCTAAACCTTGATTCCCCATTTTTGTGCATGTTTTGGGCATGTATACCAAATCCCACAAAAGACAAACTTCGTGTTGAAGATCACCACCTTGATATGGCACTTGGGCCATGTTCCATGTTCTTTGCGCTTATTAATGATTTTATTAATCAACTACCATATTAGTTGTTGTGATAGGCATCACTTTCCTAGTCATCATTGAACATAGTAATTTGCATTGAAGACAAATGAAATATATGAATTATTCATGATAGTCCCTAATCATAGTTATATTGGTCCATTTATGGCTATAATGTTGAAATAATGATTTTAATTATCTAAAAAATAGATACAACAATTTTCTAAATATTTTACAACTTTTGATAGCTCAAAAATGAAGTTAAAAACACATTGTATTATTTTTAGTAACACTTTGTTAATCCACAAATAAAAACTTTCCTCATTTTATGAGAGGTCAAAAGTACAAATCATAAGATTTTATTGTGGGATTGTGTATATATTTATTTTTCCCTTAGATGCCTTATTTCTAAAATTATTAAATTTAAAACAACAATGCTAGGTATGGTGGTAAAAAATGCCAACATGGTCATGAAAACAAAATTATAGGTGCAAGTGTTACATTATAGATGTAAAAAACAATTGAAAGTGCTAGAAATGGCTTGCAAGATACTAATTACATGATGTGATGTTACAAGTGTTATTTTATGTTTCAAAAGCTCACTATTTCTAAAGGTGCATCTTTAAATTATGAGAAGGAAACCATAAGTACCTTCAAGATTTGAAGTTTGAACACACAACATTTACAATTATTCAATAATTTGAAATGAAAATATGATTCAATAAATAGTAGAAAGAGAAAACAATTAGATTACAATCAAAGTTATTCAATTGGTTTGATAGGGTCACACAACCTCTTGTCAGTATTATTCCCATTTACTTTCATTCCCATTTCTAACATTAAAATTCAAGTTAGAATAGCTTTGGTAGCTACGAAGCCCAGAAGGTAGTATTTTAGCAAACTTTTGCCACATTTTGGCAAAATACAAACTTTGGGGGAAAATATAAACATTTTCCTATCCTTGCTTTGAAAATAACATGAATTTTCACCAATAGCAAACTAACAATTTTCAACAATAAATTTTCAATTTAATCTTTTTTTAATGTTAGAATCAAAACATGACAATATAGTCACATATGGGTTTTTAAAATTATGTTGTGCAACAAAAGAACATGGGTTTAAAATAAATAGGAATTGATTGAGTTCGAAATATTATCATATTCATTACAATGTAACAAAATATTGTAAAAAGTGCTTCAAATTGTCATCATATCCAGAACTTGAAACATGAATAATTTAAAGCATTCCAAGTTAAAACCTCCATAATCTTATCCTTGTAAATTAGAAACTTGACTTTATAAATCATTAAACCCTTGACATCCCATGATAATCACAATTTATATGTACACAATATAATTTGTGATATAAAAGATTTGGTGGATGTTTCCTAAAATTCATAAAAAATTTGAATTCACATTAGAAAACAAAAACATTTCCAATTTTTTGGTAAAAAGGAAAAAAAATTGGGGAAAAAATGATGATTTGCATAGAATACCAAAATTATCAATACAACTTGAAACAAACTAAAAACTATCAATCACATGGATAGTTTAATGTTGGGGTTTGGCATTTCAATTTAGTTACATGCAATCATTTAAAACAACCCAACCTTTTAGTTACACAAGATTAATAAGGAAAGGATAATTTAATGTTAATATTTTAGTTTAATATTTTTAAATTATTACTCATTATGAATTCATCATGGACCAAGCTTTTATGTAAGGCACCATTATAGCCCTTTGTATATTTATTTTAAGAAATTCATGGGCACTACATTGAAACTAACAAGTTTCTGAAGGGGGGAATTTCTTCAAATAAATTGATTGTGAAGTTCATGATTTTTTGAAATAAGTAGGGTTTACATATTATTTATTCTCAAGATTTTTTATGGGCTTGATTTATGCTTTAAATTTTTATTGAAATTGCCTCCAAAATAATAAACAAATACCTTTTCTAAAATTGACACCAATTTTATATTATGTAAGTGAACCCCTCGTTATTCTTCATAAAAATCTAACTCGACTCATGGTGATGTCTTAAGCAACCTCTTTTCAAACCTCCCGCATTCCTAATGTCTTAGTGATTATCTTTTTCACCTTAATTTTCACTAAACTTTATAGAATTGCATTTGGTTTGTGTCCCATGCTTGCCATGTTTTAGATTAACATTCTTTGCATTTGTAATGGAGGAGCCCACCTATGATTCATGATGGGAATCTTGTGTTCTATTAAACATTGGTCACATGCTAAAGGTTAGTCCACAAGACATGTATTAACAAGTTCACACAAAAGTCATATTCGACTTTCAATGTTCACAACCACACAACTTGCTCCTACAAATGTTCTTCCTTGTGATTGTGCCCATTTGTCAATTATCATCCTTGCTTTGTACCTCTATTGTGTTGAACTTCACCAACATTTTGGAGTGTTCAACAGTCTCTCTATGTCTTTGCAAATTTGAAGCCAACCATGGACACCTTCCAAGAACCCCTAATAATGTCTCATTTGTATCTATGTGTATCCCTTCCCTTCCAAGTGAGCCTCACATATGGTTGGCAAAAAAAACCTTACCCATGAATTGAGGTCAAGTTTCAAAGATATTAATTTCCCATTAGTTATTGTTCATTATGAACTATGGTGACACTTATGACATGCTTGGGTCCTCAAGATTCCATGTTGTTTCTTCTTAATAAAGTTTACATAGACAACAAAATGTAATTAAGATGAATTCAAAAATATATCATCAACATGCACAAAAAATATTGAACAAAATAATTCATCCATGAAATGTTCAGATGTAAACTTTGAAATTTGGACAAATTCTTGAAAGTCATTGGGTCATTTAAAGTTCTTATAAACCCACAATATAAATCCATGTTGAAAATATTGGTTTATCTAATAGGATTTTCTTAAAAACAATTTATAAATGTGAAACCAAATTGTTGCATCACTTGATTAAAACATTAATGACCTAGCATTTCATAGTGAAATTTTGGTACAATAACATTGGGCATGGTAAAAAAAATTTTGGTCATAGCCTAAAAAAATCTAAACTTCATAAAAGAGTTTATGTTCAGAGATGATGGTAACAATTTCACCATCACTATTTACACACAAATTCAAGATCACAAATATCCACCTTCAAGTGGAATCACATTTTTTGGAGTTGTTTTAAATTACTTATGAATTTATGAAGGAATGTCATATGGATGCTTATGTAGGCATTAAACCACCTATGAAATGTGACTACATCACCGTATTTTGTCATTCAAGTTCTTAAGATGGCTAGGCAAAGGCTTCATGCTCCAAACCATGTGTGAAAACTAGGAATTAGACGAATGTTAAATGGGTATGACTTGGAATGCATTATTGAGGGAAAGAAATTAGAGCCATCATGTTTTGAGCCAACATTGGTTTTAATTTTGTTAACCCATGCATATTTAACCAACATATTAGGTTAAAGAACTATACATTGTAGGAATTTGTGGGGTGGGGAGGATGGGAGAAGGGGGTGGGGGGCAATTGTAGACTTGAATTGAGGGTGACATCATGGAATAAGTGGGCCATCTATTTTAGTTATAACAATATACTTGCATTTGAAAAAAAGGTTATCAATATTGTACAAAAGATTTGAGATAATTGGATATTTGCATATTGTAAAAAAACAATGCAAAAAAGAATATGACTTTAGAAAACTTGTAGATTTCACTCCATCCCTTGGTCTAACAAAAAATCTATTACAAAAGCTAGAAAAATACAAGAAAAAGCTTAATGTGAAGAAAAGCTTCAAGCATATATTTACATGCCAATCATATCATATGTGAACCACATGAAATGTTTTCAAGCAATCTAATGCTTATTGATATCAACAAGCTACAACCTTTCAACTTCAATTTTATCTTCATCTCGTGCTTAATGTTTGAACACAGTTGAATAAATGAATTAGAAAACTCAACACAACATAATCAATATTTCGATAATTGGGGGCCTCCTTTACATGCATCCATTTCTACATTGAGGAGGCATATTTTATGTGGTCCCAATCCAAAGTTTGGACAATTCACCAAAAAATGGGGACCTATATTTTAAGCTTGGGTGGATGGTGCCTTAAGATAAAAGCATGGGACATCAAGTGCGACAATTTTTTAATTGAGAGGAATACTATTGATGGAAACTTCAAGTGAACTTTGAAGCATGAGTATGAAAACATAATAATTGTTTGATGCATGGCAATTTTTTGGAAGCATGAACAATTGGTATACCAATTGGCCACATTTCATGAAACTTTGGTAACAAGCACTTTGTAATCCTTTAATTATTGCAATTTGTGAAAGGCGATTTTCAAAACAAAATGATATAAAAGCCATTACAAGCTTCATTAGAACAATAGATGATTTGATGTGAATGTAATTAAGCAAGATAGAGTTGGAGAACATGCATCAGAATTTTGTGTTTGAAGTGTGGCACAATATGAAGAATCAAAGAATACTTGATTCGAACTAATTGCAAGAACTTCAAACTTCTATTTCATCATTGTTAAATTAGTAGGATTTGGTATCTATTACACATGGGTGTTATTTTGTTGAACATGGTTCTACCGCAGGGTTGGACAGATGTTGGTGGATATTCTATTTAAAAATATGGTAAGATAGCATAATGTGTAAATTTTTTAAAATAGCAAAAAAGAAACATGACATGTATTCTACAATGCAAAGTTTAATAGAGTGTGTTCCCTCTTGTGTTGAATGCATAATGAGTTCTCATAATCTTTTTTAAAATGTGAAAAAAACTGAGGAATTCACAAATATTAGAGTTATACAGAAAGTCACCTTGTCTTTGGGCCTGCTTTCACCCCTGATCCCCTCTTTCGGAGATATCCACAAAGTAAGGAAATTTCATTAAATCTCAGTATGAAATGCTGAAACTCAGCATTTAATGCACAAGGTTCGAGAGTAATTACAGTAGTCCTAACGGTGGGAGCAGTGAAAATATATATGTAGCAGCGGGGGATACGCTCAGGAAGAAGGAAAGACAGGATGAAACTCAGTTTACCACCAAAATTTTGTGGAAAAACTAGTTTGGGTCCAAGTTATTTTGCTTTGTAAAATTTTCATTCCAAGTTACACGTTTGATGCCCTGTTACGTCTGTCGAAACTGGCTGTTCTCGGCCCCTAATCACAGGACATTACGTATAACTCTATTATCTACCTAATGTTGAGTAAATAATCATGTACTTAGCTACACCCACTGTGGGGAGTTCTTTGTGAATGATACTTGTAAGGTTATGACCCTACTACAATCACACTGATTTCTTGGTTTGTTTGTTTGGGTTTGGCCAGAACTAACACATGAGTTACCTCTGATGAGTTTTTGCAGATTTTCTATGCACTCTGATGGACACTAATGGTTGTGGGTACTGTGTGAAATTGAAATAGGACAAACATGGCAAGATCTGTTTGATTCTTGCTTATTAGATTGCAATGGTGAGCATTAGTCTAAAGGAGGACATTCGGGCATGTGTTGTTGATAGATTTGTTCTGATTTGCTTATGTCACATATCATGGCAGGACAACCCCTCACATGCCAATTTGTAGGAAAGGGCTTGTTTGTGTAGAACAGGAGTTGGCTAGCCTCTCTACATTCAGCAATGAGTTTTGCTGGTATCCATCACCCAAGATCCATTGCATATCTCTCTTACATTTGACTGACAACCCAATATCATCAATCCAAAGCATACTCCAGTTTGAGCAATTACTAGCACTTACAGCAAAGCAATTGGCAACATTGGAGGCACTGGCCAGCAACGTTCTGTTGCTCAAAACCCGATCCTTGTCCCCATTGTCAAGTTTTCTTGAGGTGGTGTGGGATATCTCTACTTACACAACCTGCTTCCATTGAGCTTCTAGTTGTGTGGTATGGTAAGTATCTCACCAGTTGCTCAAAGTCAATTCTTGAAGTCCAGAAGAAATCGAAAATATTCACTAAATTGATGATTTTATTGTTGGCTCTCATGACTTTTCTGCATATTCTCTTTGGTGGTTACTTGTCAAAGAAGTTTAAACTAGACCTGATAGTCTGCTTGTATTATCGAGACAATTTGATAGTGAGATTAGCTTGGAATGTGCCTTCTGATGGAGAGGGCTTACAGAGGCAAAATTTCCTTCTTTACCCATTTCAATGACTTGAGAGTCGGTGTGGTGGGCCTTTCTATGCCTTATGCGTTAACAAGTGAAAAGGAAATGAAATTCAACCTCGCATGCTTGTTGTAGTAGCTTGCATGATGAGGATACTAAGTATCGACTTTGATCATTTGCTGTATATCTCTTGATTGATAGTTCAACATCAAGATTGAGTCTTCCATAGCTCTTGTGAAAATGCAACAACAAACTCTAGGACACAGATTTTGTATAATGGGTATTGCCAATTTTGGGCCAGATTTGTGGAGAGTCACAAAATCTTAGTTTTACAAAAACAACAATTTATTGTTGTTCATATCACAATAATATTTGCAGGTCAAAAGGATTCAACAATCTAATCAATCACTTTTTATTTTCCATCAAATTTCATTTCGATGTCAAAAAATAAAATGAAAACACATTTGTTGGAGTGCTAATGATCCATTTTGCATTATCACACCAAATATAATAATTTGGGTATATTGAAGCCGGATGGCACCTATGGCCTGGCATTATGGGAGTGGATGCTAAAGTTTCCTTTTGAAAATATGTATTGCCTATGGGTATATTAACTATGATCTAATTACATCATAATTGTAGGATGCCACAATGATCCATGCATGCAAAATCCGAACATTAGATCAAAAACACTATAAACATAAGCTTTGAATACATAATCAAAACTAGTACTAAAAATTGCTCCACCAAGAATTACCTCAAACAACATCAAACTATCCCCTAAAATACAAGAAGAAAGGAAGGTCAATAAGGACCTTCATGCACAATGTCATCCATAACAATTGTGACCATTAACATTCATTGTAGCTATTATGGCTAAAATATTTTGACACCCATTGTAACCAATATGGCTACAAACATTTGACAAATTTTGGGGCTATAGTCCCATAACACCTTAAAAATGAGGCATGTGATTTTTGGTGGGAAAATTGACCTATCCTTCCAAGCCCTAATTTCTCAAACATGATTCTATCAAGCCATTGGTCTAACACAATTGTTATCCTTCTTGAGTAAACCAAAGAAACAAATGATGTCAACTTTAACCAACATCATTGAAATATTTCTTGCTTGTTGGTTATTGTCTTCTTTTTGGGGTGGGCTTCACAAACAATTGTATTGTAATGATACATTTATACCATGAAAAAATACAATGGCAATATTAATACACAACATGGCCAAAGAAAACAATGTTAAGATTGTTGAAATATATGAGAAATTTTTTAATGATTTTTTTGTTATTTGATAATGTGTAAATAACTTGGAAACAACTTTTAAAAATCTAGAATGTGTTTCATCATAAAAAAATCCACCACTTTGGAATAAAATTTATCTAATTAAAAAAAACCCCATTTCTTGTATTGAGTTTAATGCAACATCTAAACATTGAATTGTTTTTTCATGGTGACAACACTATAAATTAGTATATTGTAACACCTTAACAGCTTTGATGCTAATTAAATTAATTATAGAAATGTTGAATTGTTTATAAAAAATATGTTTTTCAAGGTACAAAATTTTGTGAAGGAAGATAGAGAATTGATTATAAAAAAAAAAGCCATTTTTTTATGAAAATTTGAAATTTAATTAATTATTTGCCAAACGTTTTGAAGCTGCCCTTGTACTATGATAATCAACACAACATATGTAATTAACACCAAAACCTTAAAAATATTGTAAATGTACAAGTATAGTATTGATTCAAATGTGATTCAATGTTGTGCTTGGTGGTTTACCACCATGTGATGTTTCCCAATTGGATCCTACACCCAAAAACAAGAAGTGGGGTTGATAGACATTTTTGAAATTAACATCTAGCCAAGCACCCTAATGGCTACAAGGTCTCATGACCACTTTGACCACACTAAAAGTGAATGTGGCTTTAATTTCCTTATTAAATCAAGTAGATGCTAAGTATGCATGATAAACAACCAAATTACACAAATGGGTTGTGGGGGGTGTGATTGGACCCTCCAAAACTAAAGGAACATCAAGCCCTATGGAGAAGAAATTTTGAAGGACTATGTTGCCCTTATTGTGGTTCAAGTGTCCACCTTCTTCCAAAAGGTTAAACAATAAGGAATTCAATCATGTTTGTTCCATAGATTTCATATCATTCTTTTCCTTCAAACATATTTGGAAGCAACCCAATTTCTCATCATATGCAAATACATCAAAATGTTCACATGAATATAATTCACACATGTTTATGTGAGTAATGTGGAAGGTCCAATCTATGTCACAAACGATAAAAAAATGGGGTTTTCAAATACCTTTTATTTGCATGGTACTACATGCAACATGTGGCCATTGAGATTTGTATTCACTTAGATCCAATGGAAAAACATAGAGCATATGAAGTGTCTTATCTTTATATCTTTGAGTTCATGACATTTTGGTCTTCAATGATTGCTACCTCGATAAACATTGAGCTTTTTTGATACTTTGTTCAGCCTTTAGCATCCCATCTCTTCATTTGAAATCATCTTCACTTTTATTTTTTTTCATTTGGATTGATTCATTTACATTCAAATGTCTTCTATTTTCACACATTTTCTCTCCTAACGAGAAAGTTAATTTCTTGACCTTTTCAGGTATGTCTATGACACATGTTGCACAAAAGTGGTTGAAAACATGTCTTTAAAACATACACCTTCTCAAGATGTTAACTTTTACACATGTTTTGCCTCCTTGCACTTGTGGCTTATTTGTTTGCCTTACACATACATGCCTCAATCACTACTACCCCAAAACCTACCCATACTAGATCTATATTCATTTTGTTTAGCATTTACATTTTCATTCACAATCACTTTTGAGTTTGAAAACAAAATTGAAATAACCAAAAAGAAAATTCATGTAATTGTTAAAGAATGTTGTTGAGTTTTTTTGCTTTCAAAAGGAACCTTTGATCCTAGTTTTAATTTTTTTTTCTTTTTTTTTAACAATCTTTTGGTCCAGTATTAAGACCAATTGTTTGGATTTCTAAAAGTTCTAGTTTTGATCATTTTTACAAAGAATTTGGAGTTGGGTTAACCTAGGACTACATTTGATTCCATCGCCATTACACATAAATAATTATTAAGTTTTTTTTGTGTAATATTAGTTTGTTCATTTAATGCACATAATACAAAATAAAAATTATGTAATATCAATTGTGTATTACGAATCACATGCAATAACTTGCCTAAAATGGAAGGTCAAGCTTATTATTTAAAGTTATACTTGGGTTAAAATGGGGCCACACCTCTTGTTTAAGTTCTAATTCAATTTTGAAAAGAAGCTTATTATTTCTTGATTGTTTCAATGACAATTCCAACAAAAACCCACAACCTTTATTTAAAAAACCCTAAAACCTAACCCACAACTTAAACCTAAACTTGTCTAAATTCAAGGACTTGCCAACACTAATGAGGGGACTCCTAGACATTAGGACCCATTTGATGTAAATGAACATTAATTATGGCATATAAAAAACACATTTGATCCAAATTTCAAAAAAAATTAACCTAGTAAAGATAAATAGGTATAAAATAAAGGTATAAAAGGTTTGTAAAATTATAAATCTTAGTAAAAGTAAGGGTAAAATGAACATTTACCCTATTGGCAAGGCAAGGTAAGGATAAATATTTCATCATTTATTGTATACACATTATGTGAATATAAGTGGATAAAAATGTACAATACAAAAATATTTGCACAAATTCAGCATATTTCAAAGTGAATATAAACAATTATTAGTGCAATTGTCATTGCAAACATGAACATGTGAAGTTTCAAACATCCTATGAGAAAATTATCATTATATATTCAAATCAATCAATAGAGTTAAAGATATATTCAAAGCATTTTTATAATGAAAAATGATAATAAAATCTAAAAGGGCTTGAAGAGCATATGGTCTAGAGGTCTTCCTAAGGTAAGTGATGTATGAATAAAAATTAAATATAAGGCCCTTGGGGAAGTGCTTTTACACCTACTCCTTAAGAGTGGGAGGGATCTTACACCTATAAGTAGGCATATTTTCTCAATTGTGCTCATGGAGTACCCTTGGGGAAGTGCTTTTACACCTACTCCTTAAGAGTGGGAGGGATCTTACACCTATAAGTAGGCATATTTTCCCACTCGTGCTTATGGAAGTAGAAAGTAAGAACCCTCCTATTTTTCAGGTATATATAACACACCCTCCAAATGCACGAGGAAATATGTCGAAGTGGGTTTAAGTCCTTCCAAATTGCTTTAATACTTACTTCCATATCATGAAGTAAGCTTGGGAAGTGGTTTAAGTCCTTCGAAATTGCTTTAATACTTACTTCCATATCATGAAGTAAGCTTGGGAAGTGGTTTAAGTCCTTTGAAATTGCTTTAATACTTACTTCCATATCGTGAAGTAAAGCTTGGGAAGTGGTTTAAGTCCTTCGAAATTGCCTTAATACTTACTTCCATATCGTGAAGTAAGCTTGGGAAGGACGTGAATGTTGGTGGTGTCTAATAGTGACACATGTATGCAATTGAACAAAAAGGGTGTATGGGTGGGGTGGGGTATGATTCCAATAGAAGCTTCTATAGCTCTTTCTTTTTCACTAAACTATTGTGACTCAAATCTCGTATGTGGCCATGAGAGATTTGACAAAGAAAGACCACCTTTTTTCTCTCCTTTTTCTAATGAGGAAACCTCAGAGTTAGCCTTAAAAAGGGAAAGGAATAATAGAAGGGGATAGAAGAAGAAGAAGAAGGTGGTGGAGGTGATGAGAAGATAGATGGATCACACACACCACAACACACATCACCACCACCGAGAGAGTGTAAACGTACCTATGTGGTTGGTTGCCTTTAGAATAATAATAACTCAAATCACCATATAACATGCCGTTGTGAGCGGGGAAGGATTGGTAGAACACAAGCACAAAGTGACAAGTCTCTCACTCACATTCGGACAAAGTCTCCTCAAGAACAAAAATGTAGGAGAGAAGAAGAACAGGAAGAACCTTCATTTTGCTTTTTGGACGTTGTGGGGATGGTAGTAGTATGAGTGTGCAGACAAATAAAAACAAATTGTTATATTAAAACTTCATGGATAATGTGGTACATAGGCTACTACCTACATACATACATACATACATACATACATACATACGGGATAGATTTTGTAACTTCTAGAATTTTTTGGCAATCACAAATAATTAAAGTGGCCTTTTTTTAAACCTCCCCCAATACCTAGGTGATAAGCAAAAGAGTCAGAGTTCCCCCCAAGTTCCCCAAGTTCCCAAACTAAAAGTTCCCAGGAAGTTCCCCAAGTTTTATACCTATAACTTCCTCTTTCCTCCCCAGGTAGTTAAGATTGGCCAAGGTGAACCACCACCACCACCACCACCTACACACTCTTGGGTGAGCCATCTCCTATAAAGGCTACCTTCACCTTCTTGAGTTGGCCAATCCCTAGAGATCTCATTCCAAAGGATATAGGCTAATAATAACTTGGGAATATCTTAATTCTCAATGTTAGGTTAATCAAGTTTGTTGTGGATTTTTGAAAGCAAAGAAGTCAAAATGAGATGGTTGTAATTAGAAAATTTAAAAACTATGTTTTCACCTTTGAAGTATGAAGTTGTCAACCACTAATAATAATAAAAAAAGACACACTTTAAGGGATTTAAACACAATTATAGAATGAAAGTAATAACTATGAGTTAAGAATTGCATTTGATGAACACCATATGCAAACAACTTAGAATCCTTGCCAATGCATTTTGTTGACCAATATTCATATATTCATTTTTCCATTGATTTTTTCAACTCTTATTAAGCAACATTTTGACTTCAAACATAAATAAATCTCATTCTTCACCACAATGGTCTTGAAATATTTCAAAGTCAAAAATTGTCTAAGAGGGGAAAAAAAAAAAACTAATTTATATTTCACATTCTAAGCAAAGAATAGACTACATGAAATGTGGTCTCATTTGGGTTGCTTGCAAGCTAACTTGCTTCAATTCTTTCTTTGTCAAGTCCATCATCTAAACTTGGCTAGTGCTATAGATGGGTCATCTATGGTATGAACTTCAAAGCTCAAATGTATGTTTTCAAAGGAGCTCAAAGGAGCTCCTACATTAGAAACAACTTGGAAAAATTTCCATTTGGGATTCCCAATTGGTTCTTGACTATGCAAAATGGGTAACATATTGACAAAAGGGGGCAATGTGCATAAAAAATGTACCTATATTGTTGATTGCCCTATGAAAGGTGTCAATAGGGGTACCTAGAAGGATGAAGAATGGATGAAGGTTGAGAGTCTTTTTTTTCTTCACATGTGAACCCAAAACATCCTTTGAAGTCATTGCCTAAGGCAATGACTTTTGCATTGAACTTGCAAACCAAAGATTGAATTTTTGAAGGTAAAGAGTGTAGTGTTTTATAAAGATTTGTTGTAGGAGCTTTAGGACCCGTTGGGATGAGGGGAATTTTTCATACTATGGGATATGATCAAGCCCATACCCATTATGTTGGAGGTAAGGCACCAAGTTTCACCAAGCGCATTAGGGCGAGCTAGGTGACACACCTAAAATAATGGTCAAGGGTAAAGGCCATTCCATGACAATAAAGGTCGGGGGCGGTGGCAGATAAATTCAACAATTTAGGAAAAAAATTATAATAAACACATTTTGGTCAAATCCTAGCCATAATTTTGTAATGTATTTGGAAGGTTCACATGCCCACCATTTAATTTGGAAGAATTAGTGCCCTAAGGTTTTAAGGTGTAAGATATGTTCTCTCCTAAAAGGGTTTATGGGTAATGGAGTTATGTAATGATAAGCTCAATTGCTACATCAAGCCTTTTTTACCATCGAGTTCTCACTATATTCTCATCAAGTTCTCAATGGGTCCCCAACTTGTTTTGCAAGTTCCCAATGAGTTCTCTACTTGTACCCCAAGTTCCCAATGCGTCCCCCACATTTCCCAACTTGTTTTGCAAGTTCCCAATGGGTTCTCTACTTGTTCCCCAAGTTCCCAATGCCTCCCGCCCCCCACATTTCCCCAATAGCACCTCATTTTGTCACGGGAAATCTTTGTTTGCGTTAAAAAATTCAGTTTTGGGTGTATGTCAGGTTGCCAAAAGAGTGTGTGATGATATCAGAAGTTTCCAAAACTGACTGCCAGTTTTCAAGTCTAGCCTAGAAGAAGAAGCCCTAAAAATCTGGGGGGCAAATTTTACAGATGACTCACACAAAGAAAATCATCCCCTTCTAGAAACGGCAGATCAAATTCAGTTTTAAGTACATCCCCTATTTCTCTGGATACAGATAACGGCAAAATAGTAATGGTCCTAAAAGGTAAAAGACAAAAATAAAATTAGCCTAAAATAGATGGTCACCTACACCGCCTAAATTTTTTTCCATAAGTTACCCCACCCCCCCCGCCCCCCACCCAAATCTAGAGAAAAGTTTTATAATAGCCCACTTATTTTTGGCTACCCATACCTATGGTGTGAGTAGCCAAGTTATTATAGTATGCTTATTTTTGGCTACTAATATAGTGTGATGGGCCAAACACACCCACCCCCCCACCCCCCCTCTTTAAATAGCTTCTAGTGAGTTGATACCAATTTTAAAATATTAAAAAATTAAAAAAATGATAATAGTGGACATTTGGGGGAGGGGAGGGTGAGGGGAGGGTGAGGGGAGAGAAATTTGGTATTTGTTTGTGTTCCTTCTTTTATAATACTTTAACTTTGAAAACGTGCAATATACGCCTCATATGACCAACATATGATGGAAGAACCCTCGGTCGGTCAATATACGAAAGTAGCATGTGACCTTCCTTCCTTTGTTTGTGTGTTGGTGACTTGCATGATTGTCGACCAAATATATACACATCCCTCCCTTTGTATGGGAATAACAAACAAGTTGCTCTTGCCCTTTTATGGCACGTTTCTACTTCAAATCCTGGAAGAGTATATAAAACAAATGTTTTCTTCAAGAGTGACTCGGGATTAGTGATACGACCTTTGTTTGGTACACCAAAGGTCTTGAGTTTATGAGTTTAAACCAATTTGCTAAGTGAGTAAAAACCATGCTAATCATGCCATGTCCTTATGGATTAGTGATACGGCCTTTGTTTGGTACACCAAAGGTCTTGAGTTTATGAGTTTAAACCGATTTGCTAAGTGAGTAAAAACCATGCTAATCATGCCATGTCCTTATGGATTAGTGATACGGCGTTTGTTTGGTACACCAAAGGTCTTGAGTTTATGAGTTTAAACCGATTTGCTAAGCTATGGATTAGTGATTCGGCCTTTGTTTGGTACCACAAAGGTCTTGAGTTTAAACCCATTGAGTTTAAGCGAGTAAAAATCATGCCCTGTTCTTTACCACATTGGGTATGACTTTCAGATATCGTGAATAGGTCACTTGGGTCAATTGACTTGGGTTCTGACCAGTGTTAGGCTGGGTTACCTGCTTTCACGGGTCAAACCCACCACGGGTTCCAATTAGTAAAGACTTTATTGGAGGTATCGGCAATTTAACCACAGGTTCTAGTCCGGGTTAGTAAGAATTGGACGGAAACCAAGTCTGATTTTTATTTATTTATTTATTTATTTTCCTGACAAAATTTTCAGAACCCAAGGTTCTTCATAATTGTAAAGAACTGCCCTTTATTATTTTCATTGGAATTTTTAGAATTTTTCTTTAATTTATCCTTAATTAAACAAAAGCACTAACATTTGCAAATTTGAGATTAAACCCTAACATGTCAATCTTGGGTTCCCAAGAATGTGTGTACAAAGAGGGCATGGTTAGCTAGCAAATGAGGTGCAATGAGCCCTTGGGCGTTTTTTTTTTCAAAAACATGAAAGGTAAGACAATATTTTTAATTCATTGCTTTGAAATGAAAAGAAACACTCTATTGCCTATGTAAACAAATGGAAACCCAATGGCTCTTGCAAAAATGAAGAGGAGGAATTTGATAATATGGTTTGGTGAAATATTTGCAAGTCGAAAAATTGGGGAGAATGAATGAGGAACATCAAAGCTTGAAGAAAATGCAAAAAGGATTTGAAAGAAATCAATATGGTGGAAGTAGTTGATTTGGAAGCTCTTGTAATAACTCACATTGTTGAGTGGGAGAAGGGAGATGATGCAAATAATACTAAGTTACAGGGCTAATAGTCAAATTGGAGCATGGTAGCAATTGAAGTGTAGAAGTGCACATTCCAACATGAAAAAAAACTAATAATTGTTTGCTTACAATGGAAAGGCATGATGAAACTTGATATTTGAAACTTAACAATTCAAATAGGACTTTTGTTCTATCATTTTATGTTTCCCTTACTTCCTCATTGTGCTTTCATGGAGTAAAAGTTGGACAAATTCCCATAAAATTGGTTATCAAGTTTGAGACATCAAGTCAAGCACCTTTCATTTCCTCAATCAGCCTTCCTTCCTTTCTTCTAAGTCAAAAAATGGCAATTGGGTTTGGCTTCTACTTGTTTTTGTAGTCAACCCTTGCAGATGTCCGATTTCATTTGTTGGGTACTTACATCTAAAATCTTGAGGGATCTCTTCCCAGCCCACACATCCTGGTAGGTTCCCAAAAAAATTCGGATTAGATAGAGAAATTCTCAAATTCACGCTGTCTTTGGGCCTCCTTTCACCCCCTCCTTAACCCCTCTTTTAGTGGTATCCACAAAGTAATGAAATTTTATCAAATCTTAATGCACAAGGTTCGAGAGGAATTATAGTAGCTGTACAGGTAGGAGCAGTGAAAATATATGTAGCAGCAGTGGATGATGATGATGATGATGATGAGAGAGGGGAGCTTGGGTTCCCAATGCAATGTCATTCTGAGCATAAATGCAGTGCCATGGCCTATCATTAGGAAATCCACTAGGCTAGTACTCCTGGCAATCCAAACGGCTACTTACATACATACATACTTACTGTGGAGTGAGTTCTTCTTTTCTGTTATCAAGCTCCAAATGGCAGTTCCTTCATAAAAGCAGAACTGTGGTGCTGGCATCGTCTCCCCCTGTCCTTATTCAGGATTTTAGTAAGCATCCCATGAGACAAGTATCCCATGGAGATCTCATGTTTCATCTATTCATTCATCCATTATTTTCATTCATTTAAGAGTTTGGCCCTTCTTTTTTTTGTATGGGCTAAAATATTCATCCATGCATTCCTACATCTGTTCAAAATTATTTTTTCAATTAAAAATTTGTTAATTTTTTTTCTATTATTATGGGAAAAAAAAGAGGAAAGGAACCTAGAGGGACAAAGGAAAAGGAGGAGGCCGGGTCAAATGCAAAGCTGCTTCGTTGACACATGGAGTTTGTATTGACTTTAACTCCTCTGAAATGTTTGTCCCATTTACTTTTGAGCAAGTTCGTCTGGCTAAACTTGGGCCTCGGTGGCCCCCCGACCTTGGCCATAGCCACGGCCTTCCTCCTGAAAAAAAGGCCATCCAAATAGGTCAAATGAAACCGACTAATACCTTTGTTTTTCCCAAACAACTCGGTACAAAAAAGAAACAATCCTCTTGCCCACCCTAAAGAAACTATGAAAATTTGTTCAATTTTAAACATATTCCGTCAATGAGAACTACCATAGTCTCCACCAAACTTAGTGTCGGCAGCTTAAAGGCTGGGTAATGTGGCCACACAAACATCCATCCGACCATTCCCAATGATATTCTTCTACATTCGAGCTCTTCTTTTGCATTACCATTATTAGGGCATGCATATTCACTAAATCTTGGGATGGGGGGCTTCCCAGACGTCCAGGTTATGAATAAACGACACATGCCCCGGTTAGTGTAATATCCGAGTGAAAGTTACTCGCTTGTCATTTATGTATCACAATTTATGGAAACACAATGGAGATATTATGGACGGACTAGGTAACCGGCCGGCAACAGCACACAAGTTCCCATGAATAGGTAGTGGACATTTGTGAGCGCCATGACAATTCGTAGTAACCGGCGCACTCACTCAAGTGTGGTTACCAGAAACTACTTACAGTGCTGCTTCTTTAGGTTCGAGAGTGATGTCATAACCCTCTCTTGTTGGTGGATGAAAAATCCCATTACCTTCTTGTAAATGGATGAAAAAATGGTTAGAGGAGGGATTAGAGGAAGAAAGTTAGACGAGGGATTATAGACCAAATAATGTGTGTACATATTTGGGTTGGTTGTTTGGGACTGCATTTCTCTCTCATGTCGTTGAATATTTGCATATTTGACAATTGGTAGTATCATAGAAGACATCGTAAAAATTTAATCTTTGCATACATTAAATTTTATATTATAACACTATTATAAAATGTGAGTGCAGTTCATTAGTCCTTGTTCACTAAACCAATGAATTCATTATTTTTTTATTGAGTCCAATTCACTACAACTAACTAGTGAATTCATTCAAAATTCAATGAAATCACTTTAGGTACAAAGAGGCCTTTTGTTTTGTTGTAGGACAACAAAGGATTTTTTTAAAAAATTAAATGAATTTTTTTTTAGCTTTGCAATCATGGACAAATAAAGCATGTCTCTCATTCAGTGCATGTCTTTTCCACAAGACCCAAAGAACAATGAAAAAAAGAAGCTTTCCTTTAATGTTTTGGGTGTTTATAGCTCGTTTGAACTTCACCTATCATCATAGGGCCATCCATCTCACCACAAGATTTTAAAAAAAAAGTTGAAATTGACCCTGAGGGCTTTTTACACTAAGAGTCAAGGCCAAGGTTCAACTCAAATCAAGCATTCCTATTGGTGCAAAAGTTGAAATCGGTCCCAAGGGATTTTTACACTAGGAGTCAAGGCCAAGGTTCAACTCGAATCAAGCATTCCTATTGGTGCACAAGTTGAAATCGGTCCCAAGGGATTTTTACACTAGGATTGAAGGCCAAGGTTCAACTCGAATCAAGCATTCCTATTGGTGCAAAAGTTGAAATCTGCCCCCCCCCTCCCCAGGGCTTTACACTAGAAGTTCGAACATTTATTGATATCCTGACATCAACATTCTAGCATTTATGAGTAACTTGGGCGCCAAACAACAAGCCAAAAATGCTCAAAGTTAGCCCCCAAGTGAGAAAATTGTGCTTGGGGAGGGGTACCTCCCCCAAATTTACACTGCACGGTTCTCTTGAGGTTCCCAAGTTCCCAACAATTGAAGCCCATTTAGACCTGGCTGTTCCTTTTACACATTATTCTTGTCTCGATGAGGAGGTTGTTGAAGCCTCATACTAAAGAAAACTACGGAAACCCCCCTTTAGACCCCCGGCCTTTCCTTTACAAATTATTACTCGATCGGGAGGCTTGGAGGAGGTTCTTCTCCACGTCTCGTACTAAACAAACTAGAGGATGTACTATTAAAGTGATCACGGAACATACTTCTAACGGGTCTATAATTAAAATACTAAAAAAATTGGGTCGGGGAAGCTGTTTTTAAGCAAAGTGGGCCCTCCCCAACTCCATTTTCTCTTATGTCCGACACAACCCCTTTTTTTATATAATAATCATACTAACCACACAAGTCCAAAGCAATGCCCACTTTTTTCCTAAAACCCTACCAACTTGCCAAGTGCTTTTAAAAATCCACCTAGTCTTTAGTCTTTATACTTTTAAAAAATTTTACCCAAACATTACTTTCTTCGATACCTAGGGGCTTTTTTTTGTTTTTCGTTTTTAAAAAAATAATTAAAAAAAAATTTCCCCACCATTATTGTGGCTTTTTTCAAAACAAACATAGTGGATTTAGTAGTGTGGGTTTATTAGGTATTTATTCACTAATATTAAATTAAATTAAATTAAGTTAGTAGGTACTATAGGTAGTGTGAAAATGTTTTTAATTAAAAAGGTAGGTACTTAAATAAATAAAATAGATAAAACTTTAACAAGGGATCTCTATTTTGGCTTTTTTCCAATTACTTACTTAGTGGTGATTTAGTGGTCGGGTTCATTATATATCCACTATTATGGCTTTTTAAAATTATTATCCCAATTACATAGTTGACGAGTTAGTGGTTGGGTTCGTTATATATCCACTATTATGGCTTTTTTACATTTACATGGTGGCGATTTAGTGGTTGGGTCCATTCTATTTCCACTATTATGGCTTTTTCCAATTACACATTGGCGATTTAGTGGCTGGGTTCATCATATGTCCACTATGGTGGCTCTTTCTTGAGCTACAAACCCCACTCCGGAGTCTATTCCTAATCTCTTTCTCTCTCTCTCCGTGTTCTGTTTGGAGCAACGCTCGCCTCGCTCGCGTGAACAAGGCAGAAGAGAGATCGACATCGCGCGTACAAATGCGCACGCGACGTCCAATTTAGTCTCTGATTGAATCCTTTCTTGTGCATTCAATCAATTGACTGTCTTTGTATGCTTTCTTGTGGACGATTTTTGGTTTTTTTTTTCCTGGGCTTTCTTTTCGTGTTTTTTTCTCCTTAGTTTGTTGCCAAGAAACGGAGAACTTCACGTTGCATTTGCTTAGATGGTCAGGTTAGTAGTGTCTGTGTCCGTTTGTGTTCCTTTGTTGTTGTTTTGTTTCATCGGGATGTTGGTCGTAGACTAACGATGAGATACTCATCATTCTCAGGTGATCGTTAAGTGTGTCGGACGTGTCGTCTTTGTTCTTCTCGTTCCTTCTTGTGAAGGGCTTTTTTGTCACTGTCATGCTGCAGCAGTTGCTTTAGATGGCTGTTTGTTTTGTACGAAAATCCTCTGTGTCATTATCATCTCTCTTCTTGTTCTTGTTCTTGTTCTTGTTCTTCGTGGACGGAGTCGGTCGGGCTTGATGAGGTTGCGGTATTGTCGTGGATTTTCGGGAAGAAAATTGAGCTTGCTTGTTTGTGTGAAGCTTGCTTTCTGTCTACTGTAGAGAGCAAAAACAATAAGAGGCCTTTGTTTGTGTCCATGTGTGTGGCCGGAATCTAGATGGAACTGGAACAGTGGAACAGATCTGCTGCAAGTTTCTGGTGCAAGTTTGTCAGGATGAGCAAAGAAGAAGATCGTTTGTTTCTTGCTGGGATGATCCGGTGAAAATCTTCTTGAGGTATTCCTTGGAGAACTGGAGAGACGAGGAAAGGAGAGGAGAGGAGAGGAGAGAGGAATTTCTTTCTGGCTGTTTGCGCGGAACTCTAAAGAAATCGCAATGGCGGGGAGTGCTGGACCCACGATGATGATGTCGTCCTTGTGGCCGCGGCTGCGAAGACATGTGAGGAGAGAAGGTAGAAAGAAAAAGAGGAAAGAGAATCCGTATGCATCACGCGGGCTAGAGACTTTCTCGCAACTGGTTGCGGAGCTTCAAGAGAAGCGACTAGCGATGGTGGACAAGACAACCATGTCGGTCTCTGCAGTTCGCAGCTTGTCCAAATCTGCACAAGAATGGACTGCGTTGGCGCTCTCTAGAACCGCCAGCAAGCGCATCAGCAGCAGCAGAATCGAGCTCGTCTCTCAAGCTCCTCCTCCGCCGGATGCCAGGAGCATGCCCCAGGCCTCGGCTGGGAACACTGCCTCCGGTACAAAAGAAGAATGCAAGAAGAGTCCGCGGCAAGAAGCAATGACTGGAGCTGAAGAAGGGAGATTTCCGGATCCAGAACACAGGGCGGCTGAGGAGATTGCAGAGCTGTTGCCATTGAAGGTGATGAGGAGGGTCGTGATGAGCAGCAGAAAGAGGAGGGGAGTGGTGTGCGTGCGAGAGAAGAAGTTGGCGGCGGCTTTTTCTTCGTCCAAGACTTCTGCTGTGGCTGTGCTGGTGGCGGTGGGAGCTTTCTTCGCCTCCAAACGAGCTGAGATCGGTAAGCAGGTTGCGGCCGTGCTAACGTTCAGCATTGTGATCCAGAGATGGCGCAACGACGGCAAGCTCTACACCAGATTCATCTTCTCTGCCATGGCAAGCTACCTTCTCTATCCTCTACATTCTTACCTTTCTGCTGTACGCGTTCCCAAGCGCCTCACCATCGGTTCTGGTTCTCTTTTACGGAAAGTCGAGGGTGAAGAAGAAGGGCAAGAGAAGAAGAAGAAGAGCCCCCCAGAAGCTGGAACGACAACCGCTTCCCCTATCGACCAACAAGAGCACCATCACCAGCAGAACAACGCAAGCTTTGTTGCTTCCGCTCCCATCTTTCACGATTCTTCCTCTGCTCCGTCCTCAATTCCTCGCCCTGCTGCTGCTGCCGAGATCAACAACTCTCCCGGTAGTACTATTCTCCCCATCTCCCCCATAACTTCAGAAGAAGGTAGTAGTGGTGGCAGTCCTTCGACAAACCTGAGAAAGAAATTGTCTTTGAAACTGAAGTCCAGGTTTGTGAAATCCTTGTCATTAAGCAATGTTGCACCTGGTAATACCCCACCTGATTCTCCTGGAAGCCCGACCACAGCAGCAGCATCTGGCAGCAGCAAGCAATTATCAGCCCTAGGAGGAGGAGGATCTCCAACTCTTTCTCCAATATCAGCAGCAGGGACAGAGAATTCAGATTCAGATACTGCATCATCATCCTCTGCACTTTCTCCTTCATCTTCACAGCAGCAGTGGTGGGAGGATGATGCAGTTTGCAGGTTACCTAAGATAGGCAAGAGCTTCTCTTTCTCAAGAAAACTTATGAGAGCAAGGTCTGAATCTCCTATTAAGAAGCTCGAAGAAACAAGTCAAAGGTGTGTTTTTGTGAGTGAGAGTACGGGTCCCAGGAGCCCCAGGAGGTCATCAAGATTGAATAGAATGTCTAGTCCTCCTCCTGCTTCAAATGAGGTACAGACTTTCACAACCCAGGCATGTGCATCGGGGTTACAGACTATCAAAACAAGTTTTCTGCAAACAGTGGAAGATAAGAGAGAAATGAAGATGTATATTTCATTGGCTTCTTCATCATGTTCTGAAGTGAGAGAGATCTGGCCACTTTGCGGTTTCCTTGTTGCTCTGCTGTTTCTGCTTTTGGGTCAAGTTCCAGCAATCCTGGCAACTTCTCTCTTCTTTTTGGTTCTTTCACAGCTCCAAAAATTGAGATCCAGCAGAGGCCAGGGACAAGATAGAGATGTGACTAGACGGGCAATGGAAGCTTCGAGAAAGCTGAACATTGCTTCCTCTCCAGGGAGTCCAGTTAGTCCTCTTAGAGGTGACATTAGCTCTATGGAGTATCGGAAGAGGATCATCATGGAGGGGTTACTCGAGAGAAATCGAAGAAACAGTGGTGGCTAGGCAAAACCCTCTTCCATGTAAAGATGCTTCAAAATATTGTGTGGCTAATTGCTGTGAGGGTGGGTACTCTTGTGCTACAAGGATCAGCAAAATCCTATCACTGCGTTTAGAAAGAATTCACCCAAGTGCTGATGGAGGAAGCAATTTCACATCGTGGGTTCCACATGTTTGGTAAACAGAGACAGACCTCTGCATCTGACATGAGCCCAGGTACAAAGTTTTGTTCATATATTTTTGTCTTTCCATCTGCAAAAGTCAGGGGACAACATATGGAGGACATTTCTAGTACCTTCCTGAGAGAGAATACTGTAGCATAGTTTGTTAACTTAATAGGCTTTGAGGGAGGGAGGAAGGAAAGAAGGGAGATCAAATCTTGAGTCTGCTTTGTCAAAGTAAGTTGGAGGTTTTCTTTTAGCATCAGCTTTTGGAGTGAATGTTATATAGCAGTGAGCTTGGTCACTCTGTACAGAGTGGGGATGATGATCATCAGAGTCAGGCAGAAAACTTGGAGAATTAATTGCACATGTACAGAAGAAGGTTTTGGGTTTTGAGAGTAGATGATGAAAGCCTATTTTTTAGCTGTAGAAGGTTTGCTTTCCACCTTCCAAGGTGATGAGTACATACACCCACAAAATGGTTGTTGCACTCTGTATTGACAAGAACTTTGTATTGAAAAGAGTGAGTGTCTGCAAATGTCAAAACACCCTTTGCATACCCACAATCATTTCTGTGTTCAATCAACCTTTCTTATTGCTTGTTTGTATGTTCCATTTTTTCATTCACTCTCGGTTGTCCCTTCCCTTCTGCATATTTCTTCTTCCTGGTTCTTGAGTCCTTATCTGCTAGTTCTTTTTAAAGAAAAGGATTTCACAATTTCACCTGTTCCAGCTTTCCTTGAATCCCTGAGTATGGAGATTTCTGAATGCTAATGAGAGTGAATTTCTTTTCGTGTTCTGCTGAGGGAATTTTGCTGACAGTAAAGCAGGAACCCAAGAGGAATAATCAATGTGTGCAAGTGCCAGTAAACAAATTTGTGAAGAAAAAATGACTGCAATTAGTGTAATTACAGCATCTAGAACAAACTCTCAAAGGTGTATCAAGCAGACCAACTACAATACATGGACATTGTTGGCCCCATGTTGAAGATATAAGGGGAGGATATAAGGATTAAAATGAACATTTTACACACTGGCTCTAGCTGCTCAGGTAAATCTGGTTGTTGATCTTATTTTCTACAAAATGCCATGTGCGGCTCTACTAAGAACATCCCAACTCTGTGTTGTGTCCTGACTTTGGAATAGGGAAGAAGATGTGCATCAACATCCAATCTTGTGTTCTCTCCCTGACTTTGGACTAGGGAAGGAGAGGTGCACCATATTTGGAGGCTGAATTCTGTCCTGCACAAATGGACAGACTCTCTGACATATCTTGTGGCTCATAATCTGAATACTGTCCTAAGCAAATGGACAGACTCTCTGACATCACTTGTGGGTCTTAATCTGAATACCGTTCTGTGTGAATGGACAGACTTTCTGCCTTAAATTTTTGGATCCTAATCACAAGTTGATTTGCTGCTAACATACTACCACATTTTATGCAGACAATTCACACATGAAGTGGTCCTTGTTGCTATTGACACCTTTTTCCCCTTGTTGGAACCACAACTTCTCAACAAGAGAACCAAGAGGCTACATGTACAAATGGTCTTTTAACTAAAGTGGAATGAATAAATTTTTTTCAGGGGACAGCTACAACACCTCCCTCTTGTCTCTGATCTGTGGCTGCATCATCATCAGCCTTGGGTTTGATGGTGTGTCCGTCAGTCTTGGGTTTTGTAATGATCCGAGAGAAGCCATATCCTAGTGATGTTCCACCTGCCTCTGACAGCTGCACACACATCACAGAGGAGCAGGGTTTTTCTGTTCATGTGAGCAGGGTCATTAGACATCATGCCATATATAATCCTCTTCTGCAACAGAGTTGAAAAGAACCACAAAGGAGACAAATTACATGCGTCCCAAAGACAGTAATACCAAAAGAAAAAATTGTCAAAATCAGAGAAGGGAAAATAAAAATGATGTTAAGTGGTGTGTGTACCTCTGTGAGCTCTGACAAGTGGTTTGTCCGAAATGCATCAATGGTTGCAGCTATTTCAGCAGCTGGCAACTTAACCTGAGAGAACAGCCAGAAGAGAATTCATTTTTCATCAGAGGAATTACAAAAGATGCACCATGCAACATTCCTGACCAAGACACACAAATCACCACGATTGCAAGAATCCCTTCCCCCAGAGGACAATCAAGTGAAAGCGATTCCTGAGAAACTGCAGTTCTGTACCTGTGCAAGAACAGCAGCTGCAAGTTGCAAGCTTGGTTCCAAAGTCTCAGGGACAACCTGAAGGTTTTGACCATATCATTAAGTTCCTCATAACCCTCATATCATGTGGGCATCAGCAGTAATCAGATGTTCAAAGAAAGACAGAGGATTAGACCAATTTGGTTCGTAGCATGCAAGGTTACTGACATTATGAGTGTGTTTGTTGCAGAGGTTCTAAGAAACATGGGAACGTGCTTCAAGGCAAACTCAAGGACATGCATGGAACATGTGCTAAGAATTGGTACCAAGTATAAATAAGCAAATCAAAGCATCAGCAACCTACCGCTGTTGCACCAGCCTTCTCAAGGTTGATGCCATGATCTACATCATGTGCACGCACAAAAGTCTTCACATGGGGGAAATTCTTGCTTAGAGCCCACACAGTACGGTAGTTTGCTCCTGGGGTGTCTAGAGTTAAGACTGCAGCTGCAGCTCTTTCTGCACCCACTTTGTGAAGGACCTGCCGAAAATGCCATGGAAATGAAGCATACAAGCAAGATCAAGGATAACAGCATCCTCCAAATATCTAATGTTGACAAGAACTACCCTCTCTTTCTGCACCCACTTTGTGAAGGACCTGCCAAAAATGCCATGGAAATGAAGCATACAAGCAAGATCTAGGATAACAGCATCCTCCAAATATCTAATGTTGACAAGAACTACCCTCCAGTACACTCTGCACATTGCAAATATGTAACTCTATGGAAGTGCAGAGAAATCTCCACAACAATTTGAAGGTAACAACCATGAATGCACTCATATTACCTTGTGAGAGGCAATCACAAAGTGTTAGACCATCACTCTGCATGGTGCAGACTGCAGATTCATATTGATCTGAAGCTGCTCTCTCCTTCACAAGGCAAGAATTATTTCCGTAAGAATAGGAATAGAAGAGGTACCTCCCGGCTGCCAGCGTCTCCAAAGTAAACAGGTAGGTCAAGTGCTCGCCCTACACTCACACGCTCACTGTATAAATCACACCACAATTCAGTCAGTAGACAGCAACACATGGTTTTCATCAAGTACGTGGTAGACTTTCATTTCCAACCCCAGTGTTATTATGGTACATGCAACAGAGTGCACAAATGTTTGCATTATGTCCACTGTAATTAGGAGTTCCATATGGTACGTCTGAAGAGAGCTGAAATGAACTAACCTCCGCACATCAAGCACCACAAATGGTATCAATCTTTCCGCCAACAGCTGGGCTATAATCTGTAGAAAGGTGAGGATTTCTTGCCTGTCAGTTTCCAGATGAAATACAAGTATCCAACAACAAAAGAAAGCTGTTGAGAAACTCTGCCACACTCTTATTCATCAGTGAAAGATTTCAGGGTCCCTCATGATGGAAACAAATGGACAGTTGACATACCTGCCCAACACGACCAAAACCGCACACAATGATATGGTCTTGTAGATCATCAGTCTGGCCAACACAGTACACATTTCAGAATTGTAAGAAAGTTCAACATACTTTGTATCTGTTCTCATCATAGCCTTGGAAGTACAGATGCATCGAGAAACTACCTCATTCTCTGCAGGCAGTAAACTGCGCACATCTTGCTGTTCAAAACGTGATGCAAGGAGCTGGCCTCCAGCAGCTAGCCATGGAGTGATAGCCATGGACAGACCTACCACCAGAAAGAGAAATGATGACATTTGGGTGGTCATGATACCCTGCCACATCATCAAATACTTGGCTTTGTAAGAACAGTGCATGGATAGTACCCTTCTGGAAACAGCATATGATTGTTGAAGCATTGCACCATTGCTGGTTCTAAATTAAGAACCTGCCAGACCAGCCATGGCTAACCACATTTAACTTATACTACAGCTTCTATAGCTGATGATGAATAAAAATGAAAAAAAAATCCTTACCTGGTTTACTGCATCCCCAAATGCGACAAATGCAAATTCACCTCCTGGTGCAAGAAGAACACCTGCTCTTGCAGCAGCCACAGTTGATAAACCGAAATAGCGGCCCACCCCAGTCACCAGTAATGTTTTGCCTACAATGAGGAGTCCAAGAGTTCCTACAATAACGGGAAACTTGGAAACAAAAAGCTTTGGATCTATGGACATTCCCACCTGTACACAAGTACAGTAAAAGGTTGGATCAGCAATACAAAAATGTAAGAGGTATGATAGGTTTGACAGAGCATGAAAAATAACTGCTCAGGACTTGAAACATGTCATGCCATGGGAAACTCTCCTGTATCAGGTTTGCTACCATTTGCAGAACTTCCCCTTTCATCTGCACATGCTTTCCTTTTTCCTTGAAGTCATAGAGCCTCCTCAGTGACTAAATGTAACAACAAAATCACTCCTGAAATATACAATGCACTCACTGTCATGAAGAAGAGACCCAGGAGCAAGCCTCGGTATGGAGCAATATCAGACTCCACTTGCAATGCAAACTCAGTTTCAGCCAGTAACAATCCCGCAAGGAAGGCTCCCAGGGCCATTGACAAACCCGCCTGTCAACAAATAATCATCCATCATCAAGAGTACATAGTATAAAAAGCAGTCAAGTAGTCAAACTGCAATATACAAACTCTGAACCCACACACGAAGTCTCCTCCCTATTCTAGTCTTTGGGGTTCTGGTCCATCAAGAAAACATAAGGGCTAAGACAGAAGTACCCTAGCTGTCAACAGACTTGTGCCAAGAACCACCAAAAGTGTGTTGGCTGCAAAAATCTCAGCATTATGGTTGTCTGCCATGCGCTTGTAAATGGGACGAAGCAGCTGCCATTCCAATATGTCCACTTCACAAATCAGACAGCCAAGATAGAAATCACAACAGGTAATTGCTCTTCAAATGGAAAGAACTTAGATCCAACTCTGTTGCACACGTGATTACTTCATCTGGACAAGAACTACAATGCGTACCAAACGACCTCCCGCAATGATGCCAGTGATGGCCACGACAGCCTTCACTGCTGCTAGCCCAAGTGCTTCTGCTATTGCATTGAATCCTACCTGGACAACCAGTGCTATCAGGATGAGAAGTTCAATTTCTCACCACAACTCATTGTAGAATACAGATACAACAAACACATGCTAAAGCAATCAGCCGTTTAGATTGTTGGTTGCTCCAACATGACAATAAAGAAAAGAAGGATGAATGCAAAGTTTGCCAATGTTGGGTGGCTGTCTCTTCACCCTTTAGGGTTACTGCCTCCTTACCAAACATTCACGCTTTCTAAGCACTGTAACCAGGGCAATGTGGTTGCCCAATCGTCCCCAACGATATGAAAGCCTCACAACTTAGGTTGACAGGTTTACCCAGTGACACCCATGATAGCTAGGTTGTGATGATGGGTGATATCTAGCATAAGAGACAAAAGAAAAATTCAAAGTACAGCAAACAGTTTGTTAATTCTCACCCCTCCTTTGGAAGAGTTTGGTGAGATGAGAGGAATCAGAATCAGGAGTACCACCACTGCCAGATCCTGTTTTGCAAGAAATCCCAGAAATGCCAAACAAATGAGGCAATGAATCAATAACAACATCTGGACATAACAGGCCTTGAAATGAACAACAACAACTGGAAGTGGACAAAAAACAAAGGAGCTGGAATCCTCCTAGAAGGAAAACTGTTTCGTAGTCTAACTAGCCAACCAAAATCACGGATCAAGATCTTTCAAGTCAATCCACAACCACAACCACTCTAACTTAGGAAGAACAGAAAAAAAAATCCAGACCTGGAAAAGTAAAACAGAGAAAGTTGCACGTCCATGGCGAGATGTACTCTCACCACGCTCTTGTAGAACCTGCACTCTACAGCTCAAACCATCATCCTCAAAAGGTCTCAAAGAATTCCAGTTGAGTTTACACTGTTTAGTTCACAATATAGTTCAGTCCAGTCACAGATCTCTGAGACACCAGATTCAAGTTTTCTAAGTTGAGGATGAGAGGGACCTGAAGCACAACTGCTGTAGAAGAAAGTGCCAACCCATTACCAATGACAATGGCTGCAGGTCCTGATACACCAGATACAAAATGTGCAAACAAGCCAGCAGAAAATGCTGTTGCAAGAACCTGCTTTCATGACAGACACCCTTCAGGTCACAATTTGTTGCCCGCATCATAAACATGCAGAAATCAAGAGACTGAGAAGCCCATCAGTACAGGAGTGTGCTTTCCCAAATTGAAAAGATGATGAGCCTTTCCCAATATGTTGAGATAAAGATATGACATACTGTGAAGTCGCATGGTGTTTTGAAAAGGGATGGATGCACACCTGGGCTGATCCTAAACCAAAGACATACTTCTTCATTGAACTCAGCCTCTCGAGTGACAACTGCATTATCAAAATAATAATAATAATGGTGGCTCAGATTTTGATTGTGGACACAAAAAGAAAAGTACAGGCCCTGCATCTGTCTATGATGTGAATGGACAGAATGATAACTCACAGATACAAGACCAAACAACCATCTGCAGGTAGATATCTCCTTCAAACATCACTAATAAAGCAGGATTCAGAAAGACACTCTTCAATCAATTGATAGCAGCTAACTGCTTACCTCAAGACCAATGTTAAATAGAAGAAACACAACTCCAAATTCAGCAATCATCTTTGTTCCATGGACATTCTTGATAATTGAGAGAGCATATGGCCCAATGAGCACACCAGCAGCCAAGTAACCAAGTACAGGACTACCTGCAAAGCACTCATAAAAGCCAGTGACCCATATCATTACCATGAGTCTTATGTACAAACAACTCTTCAAAGGGTACTGACTCCAATGACAGGACATTATTTGGGAAAATGTAATGAAGATCAACTTTACCTCCTGGAATCTTCTGGAAAATGGGAACAAAAATAACACTCGCCAGCAGCAGCCACAAAACATCAAACAATGATGCCTCCTCTTCATTCACCTGCAAAGCATATTTCATGTGGGCAGTACAACTTTCTCTATCAGGAGGAAGGATAAGAAATCTGATATAACAATTCTACAAACTCACATCCACCAGGGGCAATCATTACCTGTGTAGAGCAGAAAACTAGTACTATAGTGCCTGTAATGTCCAGTGGGAATTAATTCTGTTTCACCAGACTGAAAAAAATAAAAATGAAAAATGTTCAGTTCAAAATTTGGGGAATCAAACCCAAATGCTCACTTTTTTGCTAATCTTTTCAGGATCTTTGGGCCATACCCAATTGCTTGCTAGAACCCCTTTTTATTCAGAAAAACAGAATTCTGGCACCTAGATGCTGGACCTTCAAGGAGACTATGGTATGGAGCTAGCAGCACCAACTGCAAAGAACAAAAGGGCATCTAAAAGTGAAAGGATATGTTTGAGATCAGATCAGACCACACACCATCACCAGAGCTATAATCCAGTAGTCTTATACATGGGAAATGAGAGAACCACAATACCTCCTGGTGGGGAAGCTTGGCAATCAGTTTCTTCACTCTGCGTGGAATCCTCTGAATCTCCTTGATCAGGGGTCTTGCACTCTCCTTCACCTCTCCAATACTTGTGGTCACTTCTGGAGGCTGCAGTAGCTGAGCCCGTTTCTCCATGCTCTTGTTGAGATAAAATCCACTGTAAGAGTTAAGCCATCTAAAAAATCAGGAAAAACCGAAATGAACTAAAGGTAGTTCAGCTACATAGGAAATGTAACTGAGTTGCTGATCCTTGATGTTGCAAATCCAGTGTGAAACATGTAAACACACATTAGTTTGGGGAGCTTGAAAGAGACAGCAAACAGTACCCTGCAAGCAGCAGTGCCATGCCAACCACCACCTTCAGCAGGTGCTCCCGCACTAACATTCCAAGTCCAGAGAAGACTGTAGAAGGTGCAAACTCTGCCTCATCACCTGACGAAAAATAGGATGCTGAGAAGAATCGGGATGACTTCTTGGTTGAAGACTTAGGGATTGCAGGCTCTTTCACCGAGGATTCTGATTTCTTAGGCTGTTGGGCTGCAGATTTTGCCTTCTCAACCTCAGCTTCTTTACTGGTACTGTCCCCTCTCTTGTTAGTATCTTCTTTGGAATGCTTGTCCACTGTTGGAGAATTGTCCACAAAGTTTAGAGAGGCAGATGGGGTGGCCGTTCTCAAGTCTTTGTCCACCACCTCTTCCATTATGCCTGCAAACTGTAGATAGAAAATGCAGCTCCTGTGGTCAGTATTCATGCACCTGCACAAAACTAAACAAGTGCTTGGTGCCACAAACCTTATTGGTACTCTCAAATCCCCAAGAATTCTTAATTACCTGATGCCATGCAAGCTATAACTAACAGACACATATCTCATTGATTCCTCCTTTGCATTCCAACTGACAAGTTCAGATGTAATACAATGGAACTGCTTGTCTTGCTTTCCTCCACCCCAGCTCAAATTCATTGATATATCAATATCAGCAAATTACACAATATAGGCTGTAGCACTGTGCTGCAAATCTGTATGAGGCATCTTGTGCATTCACAATCCTGCAAAATTATAAACCATCACCATCCTCTTTGTGTCATCTGCCTACCTTCTCCAGAGATTCTGGTGAAACAACCTTCCGCCCTCCCTCTCCACCCTGCTTGACATTCTGTAGAATTAGATATTCATCTGTCTCAAGCACCGGCCCATCAGCTGTGTTGAATATCTGCTGCGGGAGCTTCACAGAGATCTCAACTCGTGAAAGTGCAGCAGCTGCTTGTGCAGCACTTTCCACCAATATATTTGCCTTCTGTAAAGCAATTTCAGCATCACTGACACGTTCAGCTGCTTTGACCTCCAGAGCAACAGCCTCCTCAGCACTAAACATTGCAGAAACTACATCCTCATCTGCAGCTGCTGCTGCATCCTTCACCAACTGGGCGGCATTGCTCAGTTGTGTTGCTTTCTTCTGCAGATCCATCTTTTCCATCTGAATTTGGGCAAGCTCTGCTTCAACCTTGGTTATAGCCAGTTCACATGCCTTCAAGTCTGCTTTTGCTATATCCAGCTCTTCTTCCTCCTGTGCTATTGTCTTCCTCCCCAACGTGTCCTTTTTCTGTTCTGCCTCTTCAGCACCACTAGGATCAGTAGTTAAAGCCTTTACATTATCAACTGATTCCTCTAAGTCCATTATTGAAGCTGCAGTTGAATTCTCTTCCACCAACTCAACCCTTGCTTCATATTCACTGTCACCCAAATCTATTGTTTGTATCTCATCAGACAGAGAAACTGAGCCAACTGTGCTCTCAAGTTCAAGCTTTATGCGAGTGACTTCCAATGCCTTCTCCACCCATTTCACACGTTCCTCTGCTGCAACAAAGGCAGCTCTGGCAGTTTTTACATTATCTTCCACAGCTAATTCCTTTGAAACAATGCTCTCAATCTGAGAAATTGCAGCATCTGCAGCTCTCTCTGCATCTGCAACCTGGTCCCACAATGCAAGAGCCTTCTCTGCAGCAGTCTGAGCTTCTTCTTCAAGCCTGGTACTATTGGCTCGTGCCATTTCAAGATCCTCCTTTGCCAATCTCAGTAACTCCTTCAATTTCAGAACTGGAGACTCATCCTCTTTCCCAGTATTCTCGTCTTTCGCATCACCTGCATTACAATGTTTGTAATCATAAGTCCTGAACATTGGACATCATAATATTAGATAAGCTGAAGTTCAGAAATCCTCAAGCCATGCATCAGAGTAACAGTGGCTCGCTCCACAAATGTGGGAAAACCCAGCAGCACTCATCTACACCCTAATATTGAGGTATGAGCCATTCCAAAGAATACAGGATGTCATTACTACTGCCAAGGGATGCCAGAAGCTTGTTAGCTGCTGCTGCTGCCAAGGAGGGATGCCAGGGAGTTTGTTAGCAACTTGGATACAGACCAAAAGAGATTCCTTTGTAAAAATAGGTCGTAAACCCTAAGAATTCATAACCTGAGAGAATTCAGAGACAAATTGCAAAGTCAGTTGTTGACCTTGAGAGTGATCAAAACTTGAAAACCTATGAGAGCATAAAAATAACAAACAAATCCAAGGAAAAAAATGCTGTGAGGGAAAAATGATGCAAGCAATCGAGAGAGAGAGAGAGAGAGAGAGAGAGAGAGAGAGAGAGAGAGAGAGAAAATCCAGCTGCTGCTTACCTGCAGTGGAATCAAAGATTGCAACTGCAACATCAATGCCATCATCCTTACCACCACCACCACCACCAGCCCCTGCAGTAGCAACAGATTTCTCTGCCACAAAAAAATCTGAAACACTTGTGTCAAGCTCAACTCCTCCATCAAGGCTGCCGAAGCTACCGATGTCTCGTTGTTGTTCCCCGATTGCTAAGTACTTGGAAGTCTCACTGTCGAGGTTGAATGCTGACGCCCTCTCACTCTCACACTGCTGCAGTACCAATTTCCGTCTTCTTCTTCCGCATTGTCCCCTGAAGAAGAAGTCGTCTACTCCCAAAAAACTTTGACCTAGAAAGACATTTTGTTTCTTATTATTCCCTGTCGTCGTCGATGATGATGCGGCATCCTGAAAACTCTGCTGTGATGTAGTGATGATCTCCTTCCTCCTCCTACTACTCCTGCCTCCTGTTGTGGTCGTTGTTACAGTCAACACTTGATGAGTGAACCCCCGCAATACTTTTGTAGAACCAACAATTTTGCAATCAGAGCTGCTGCTGCTTCTTGTTGTTCTTCCTCCTCCTCCTGGACCAGCAGGTCTGTGTCTCCTCCTCAAAAAATCCATTGCAAAGTGCGTACATGAGGATGATATCGGAGGATGCTTGAAGTTGTTGTTCTCACGCGATAAGAAGAGGAAAGAAGGTTGCAAAGAAGTCGAGAAGGGAGGACAAGAAGAAGAAGATGAGTGCAAGAGTTCAGCCATCATCGTGATCAGGTGGACTTACACTTCTTGGCCCCCCGTCTGAATTTTGCCCTTCTTCTTGTTCAGCTCCCATATCTGCAGCTTCTCCGTGGCCTTGTCATGACTCCACCCCGCGACTCCTACACGAACGGAATGAACAGAAACAACAACAAAAAGCTTCAAGCTCCGTTTCTCTCTCTCTCTCTCTTCTCTGCCTCTTCTGCGACGCTCTTCTGGAGTGCAACAGAACAAAGCGAAAAAAAACCAAATGAAACAAGCGCTACACCAGCGCTCCCACAAACCTCCCCACCAAAAAAACTGACCCCAAAAAGGAAAAAGGAAAACACCTCAGAAGACCAAAACAAACAAACAACACCACCGCCTCACAAAGAACCAAATAAAAATCAAAAACAAACGAACCCGCCCCCAAAACCCCAAAAACAAAAACAAAAACAAACAAACAAACTTAAAAGCTTAAAATCATAATCCTCACCACCACA
>Ga0116227_10002158_pt1 | contig 44946 bp, 35 predicted proteins | sample S1TSphgellanicum_FD_89693 | JGI IMG/M metagenome (GOLD analysis project Ga0116227, IMG submission 89693) | Host-associated microbial communities from peat moss isolated from Minnesota, USA - S1T2_Fb - Sphagnum magellanicum MG | ecosystem: Host-associated > Plants > Peat moss > Unclassified...
GGGTGTGGGGGAATTTGCTCTTGTGGATTTTGAGAGTTTTTTGTTTTACTATTTTAAAGTTCTGAAATTTTCAATTTTTCTTCTTGTAATTTTGTGGGTCTTCAAAAAACATTGTGTGAAGTTTCATAAGGGGAGAGAAAGGGGATATTTGCCTTTCTTTCTGAAAAATTTTTGTTTTTGTATTTTGAAGTTTCAGAATTTCTAATTTTCTTCTTGTCATTTTGGGGGTCTTCAAATTTTTTTGTGTGAAGTTTCACAAATGAGGAAATGGGGTATATGCCTTTCTTCATGTGAACTTTGAAAGTTTTTTTTTTTCGTATTTTGAAATCTCAAAATATTCAATTTTCTTCATATCATTTTGGGGTCTTTAATTTTTTTGTGTGAAGTTTCATAAGGGTGGGGGATAGGGTATTTGCTTTTCTTCTGAAAACTTTGAAGGTCTTTTGTTTTGATATTTTGAAGTTCCAAAATTTTCAATTTTCTTCTTGTCATTTTGGAGGTCTTCCAATGTTTTGTGTGAAGTTTTCACAAGCAAGGAAATGGGGTATGTGCTTTTCTTCATGTGAATTTTAAAAGTTTTTTGTTTTTGTATTTTGAAATTCCAAAATCTTCAATTTTTGTTTTGTCATTTTGGAGGTTTCACATGGGGGGAAATAATGTTGGGGATATTGATTTAAAATTTGGGGGTTTTCAAATTTGTTTTAATGGAATTCAAGGATCTTCAACTTTGTTCTTAGGAATTGTAGGGGTTTTCCCAAAAAAGATTAGTAGACTTGAACTTGTTGTCCCATTTTGTTTACATCATTTATTTATTTTTTCACAAAACTAGTCATAACAAAAATAAATAATTAATTAATATCACTCACATTGTTCCTATCCATGGCAATATTCTAAATTAAATTTGGGCAATAAAATTTGTTTTATACATTTTTCATACAACCATTGAAGTTTTTTTTTCCTTTTGAAAACAAATGGGGTTTTGAGATGGATGGGATGAATAGATATCCAATGGTATTAGGTTATTAAAATATAATAATAATAAGATTAAAGTAAAGAATCTAAGTTGTGAATGTATGGGTTATTGAAATTTTGAAAAGAGAATAAATCAATTTTGGGCAAATCTTTGAATTTTTTCACAATCACCAACTCTGATTTTTTAATAACTATTTATCCTTAAATTTAAAACTATCCAACATTGAAAAAAAAAAAAAAACATTCTCAAAATTCCATCTTATCCCTCCTCTTATCAAAATGTCTTATTCATATTTTATCTTCAATTTTGAGAATTGTTCATCACTATTTTAAATTTTAATAATTTATGCTTTGATTTGATGAGCAAAAACTTGAACAATGTGTCAGACAGACCAAATGAAGTAGCCACCATTCCATAGTCTCTCCCCCTGAGGGGGGAGCCAACAAATCCCATTCAAGATTTGATGGCAGCATTACATAGAAGCTATAGTCTATGTAGGGTACATTTCCCTGTCTTCCACTATCCAACTGGCCAAAGGGTTTTTATGTTTGGTTGCAGAAATACATTGATGTAATAGTCTCATTATTACGGTAGTGTACATTTCCATGTCTGCCACTCACTCACCGTCCAACTGCAATTCATTTGCTCAAATTATGGCAAAAGGTTTTCTAGGTTCTTGTCACTATTTCTCAACCTGCTTGAAAGAACCCATAAGTGGCAGAAGAATCCATACCTGGCAGTTGCAGGTGTAGAGGTTAATGCAGTCTGAATATTTTCCACTTATACAACTGATTTTCGAGGTAAGGAGATTGACATTTGTTGTTCTGATGGGTATGTCCAGATGAGGGTTAAGGGGGGCACCCACTAAGAATGTGGACACTAAATACTCTAACAAGCTTTGTCCAGCGCACTTGGGAACTGCTCTTTTTACACATACTATGGTTTTGCATCAAACTGCATTGCACGATTTTTCATGTTTTGTAAAAAGAATATCATTTAATTTGGTATGCATGTTTTCTTATCTTAGATCAAATTGAACCCAACACCTTTTGTTTGTAAAAAGAAATACCAATCAATAATATAAATTATTGTAACACTAAAAAAAGATATTAATATTTTCTATTTAGTGTATATGCAAGGTCAAACAGTCAAATCGTATGACAAAATAAAATGTCATTGGGGTTAGTGCTTCTTTTGTCGTGAATTTTTGATAGTTGGCATTTTTGTTCAACTTTGCAAAAAAGAGTGTTTTTTGAGGTTTCTGATTTGCAAAATCTTGAAACAAGATAATATTTTCTTAAAATTGCCATATCATACATCAGGTTTCAGTACGTAGCTAACAATATAGAAAGATGCATAAATGTTTTATTTTCATATTTTCATAGTCAAATTAAATTGTTTTATAGATGATCCCCATCACAAAATTGGGGGGCAAAAAAAAAAGAGAGAAGAGAAGACATTGGTTCAAACTTCAGGTATTTTCTATTGTCCTAGGGTTGGAAAGACGTATGTATTTTTGCCATGTGTTTGATCCAGTTGCTTTGCTTGCTTCATGTCTGGTGCATGGTCTCTTATAAAAGCTGGAACGTGGACACCTGTGAGGCCATGCAGTGGATGGGGTTTCTGTGCGTTTCTTGTTTTCATGTGGTCTCTTGTCTCTTTCCCTTGCTTCATGAAGTTTGGCGCGATTGCTGTGACCTGCGCCCTTTCTTCTAAAGAAAAAGGTCTTTTTGTTTCAATACCATATTTAATGATACCTTGTTTTATTCAGTTGGCTGAGAACAATAAGTGCTTGATTTTTAGATGGCGTCCAATATAGGTACGTATTAACTAGATTCCTCAATCTCTAAGACCCAAAACGTGACAAGTGGTGTCACCAGAAAGGATAAAACTTGAAGTTCACTTCTTAGCTTCAACAGGCTGGTGATCTCATAATGCTATGCATAGGATGTGCATTATGGGGTTCATTCCAGTGTTGTGTGGGTATATTGTTTTTGATATATCCTAAATTAAGGGTATATATAAAATTTTAATTTATTTATCCAATGGGTCAGGGCATATAGGGATTTTCTTTCATAAAGGTAGGTTTCAGATATCTTTCATCATATACACCTGGTTGAAGTTTTAAAAGGGTAAATTATTTTATTTTATTTTATAAAAATAAGATTTTTTTCCACAAATTTAGACAAATTTCATAGGCTTAAATCTAGTGGGACAATGCAAACATGTGATGTCAAATTGCATAAAGATATATTTATTTTTTATTCTTAAACATACTTTAAAATGCAACTGTTGAGATCAAATTGGACAACATGAGACTTGCTCTACTAAATATGAATTTAAATTTACAAATCAAAATCTGTCATATCAACAAGTTCAACTTAACAATCTAATTGATCTTCAAATTCCTATTCAATTTGATGGAAAACATTTGCTTCAACCTTCCCAAAGTCATCAAGAGACACTCTTTCTCAATATTGGACAGCTTGCACAACAATCACATAACAACGGCAATTTTAAGGTTTAGGCTGTGATTTTAAGATTTGGGTGAGGCTTGCCTTAATGAAAATAACCCAGGTTCCAGAAACGTACCCAATTTCAAGTATCGGTATTGTTGAGATATATCTAAAGTTATGAAACAAGTTTTTTTTTCAAAATTATATATCTTTGCATATGCATTTGATCAAGATATATTGGTTTTGAGAAAATATGATAAGATTAATTATATAACCTATCCGTACCCAGCGGGTATATCCAGGTAAATGATCGCAACACTGGTTCATTGCAGGATGCTAAACACCCGCTTCCTCCCACCCCAGGGAACTTTGGGGATGTGAGTGCGCAGTCCACGGCTTTGGTGCATTCAGGACTCAGGAGTTCTGAGTTGGGTTTCCATTTTGACAGAGAACGACGTCAGCCTAAGAGAACAAGACGAAAACCTTATTTCGAATGGGAGGTGGAGCCAAACTTACGTGGACCTCTTTTGAGGGCTGCGCAAAGGTCCCCAAACCACACAACTGAGTATTTAAGGAAGAAACGAAAACACAGTTTTGATGACCATCAATCCGTGTTTTGTATAGGGTCTGTGCTCACACAATAAATCCCTGGCAGCAGGGACTTACACTGCATAACAGCTGAGGTAATCAATGCCTTATGAAATGATTCCTTCCCTCTCAGCGATCTGATTGGGTTATGCCTTTCGCCCTAGAGATCTTAGGGAATTACGCTATTTTCCCTAGGGAACATTTCGTAAGCCTGATAAGAAAAGATGATCCACCCTCCAAATACACTAGAGATTTTCTCCGAGGTTGCTACCAATACAGTAAAGTGTTTTTTAAGACAGAGTACTGGCATTCATAGTTTGGAATTATTGGTTTTAAGGGTCAGTTTCCATGTGGCCCACCCTGCCCCTGCATCCAACACCACCCACTAAGGAATCAATGAAAATGTAGTGGCATTGAATGTCATTTTTCCTTTCTTTTTATCTCAACTCAACGGAGTGCAATGGACCCTTTGACTTCTAAATATCTGTAACACGTGTCAACATAAAAATGTGCCACCAGTAACGGATTGTTTAAAATAAGAAATAATTATATACTATTAAAGTCGGGTGTGATGGGAGGACCAACCAGTCCACCTGGAACTGTCAGAAAATAGTCACTAAATGGATGCCGCTATTGATGTGAAACTGGCGCTCAGTAAAGACCATTTTCCAAAACAAAAGTTGGATAGTGGGCAAAACTGACCCAAATTCCCCACCTTCTCCAATTGTAGCCTAGTGTTGTATCTATTTTGCTAACCTTGCATTCATGTTGTTGTCAAACGTTATACCATCTTAATTCTTGGTTTCTTGCTATATGGTTCTAATGGCGTGTTCAAACTGCTCAAGAACACAGCCCTGCTACAAGCTCAACACAAAGTCATAAAATGCTAACCCTTGTCTAGGGTGCAATGTCATAGTGTAGTCATATAATGCTGAGATGTGTTCAGTGCTATGTATATATCTTAGTTGCGAATTTGTTCAAACTCAACATGTACAGGTAATAGGAAATGTAGCTTGCAATTTGATCTAATTTATATGATTTCAAGGCTATAACTAAAAGTATTCCAAAAAACAAAAAAAACAATAGATTTATATTTAAAGTCATCCTGTCTTTTGGCCTTGTTTTAACCCCTATCCCCTGTTTTAGTGATATTCGGAAAGCAAGGAAATTTTATTAAATATCATTATGAAATGCTGAAACTCAGCACAAGGTTCGACAGTAATTATAGTAGGTGTACAGGTAGGAGCAGTGGAAATATATGTAGCAGCAGAGCAGGCGGTCAGGAAAAAGGAAAGACAGGATGTAACTCTAGTTTACCACCAAAATTGCTGGAAAAAATAGTCTAGGTCCCAGTTATTTCGTTTTTTAAAATTTTCATTTCCCATTTACGAGTTTGATGCCCTATTATGCTGAAACTGACCATTCTCATCCCCTTATCACGAGACTTTATGGATAACTCTAATATGTCAGTTTTGGTTTGATTGAGCTATAATTTGGTTCAAATTTGCTGTGGTGCAATTCTAAAGATTTTAAAACAAAATCCTCTACCTGTCATAAGTGATTGCATGTCATTTGGGGAAGTTTTGATGTTTTAGAGTCTAAATTAACAACTGTCAATAGGTATGTTGAAAGCATTTTGTGAATTTATCTTGTGTTTTCAAAGCAAAAAATTCCAATGTAACTTTCTTCTAGTAAACTTTTTGAACAACTTTAGCAAGGGTAATTAGTACCTAATTTTGGTGTTACATGTGTCAATTCATGTAATCCCAAGCTTGAGCTACCTTATGTGTTTTAGTGTTTATGTGCGATTCCAATAACTTGACTTTTTTTCTTGTGGCCCCCTCTTCTCCAGCCTTGGTTCTCCAAGTTTTTTGAGCCCCCTGCCCCCCTCCTAACCTTAGTATGCTTTTAGCTAGTTCTCACTGTGTTTTCATGTTTTCTTTGATTTGGGCTTTGCCCCCTCTCGGCTTCATGTCTCTTTCTACTTGGTCACTGTTTTAACCTCCTAGGGGTCTTTGAGGTATAGATCCTATCTTGAACCCTGGGTGCTTGCAAAAGGTTCTGGGTTCAAACCAGTGTTGGCCGGATATTGAAATTTGACCTGGGTATCGACCTGGTTCCAAGTACGGGTACCAAATAACCTACCTGCCAGTTCTGTTTACATGAGATACCTAGTAAATAACCTACCCAACTAGGTATAATGATTTGTGATACCCTTGAATACCCGATTGGCAGGGTATCAAGTTAAGAAGAATAAATATCCTACCTAGATCTATAGGTGGTCCTCAAAAAATAACCTACGTTGTTAAATTTTTCATCCATTTTTTTCATCTAATTTTACTCGTGTTCATCCCTTTCTTCATCCATTTAGGTCTTCATTCTTTGTGTTAAACCCTAAACTTGAGGCCGTCTTCCATTTGCATCTTCATTTTTCCTTTTGGCTTTTGGCAACACCATTCCTTCTTTGTTAGGACAAATTCTTTTGAGCATTACTTAAATTCATAGTCGCCTATAACTTCTAGTTGTGATTGTCCTTTCAATGTTTTTGCAAGCATCAACAGATTTATCAAAGTTGGATTCGAAGAGCTACTAAGAGCATGTGATTTGATTTCAATGTTTTTTTCAACTCCCAATGTCTTTGAAGTGCCAAGCATCAAGTTAAGCTTTGCAAAAATCAAGTAAGTTAAATCTCTTTTGTAATTTGTTTGTATGTTTTATGGGTCAATCACAAATGTACTAAAGAATTACTAAATTTCACCATTCAACTTGATTTGATTACAAGTTGCTCTTAATTTTTTTTTCACATTTGTTGTTTTTGCCATTGTTTGTAATTTGTAATAGTTGAATGAAAGTTAGGGTGCTAGAATCGAAAAACTTTTTGAGTTGAAAATCTTGAGTTCTTTCAAGTATAGTCATTGGTGTTGGTTGAATTGTTGTAAAAGTCTCCTATCAAACCCAAAACAAGATTCAGAATCAAATTATTGTAAAAGTTGTTTGTTTTGGAATGAACATAGTCAAAAGCAAAGATGGTAGAAATAGAATCATTTAATTTGAAAGATATACATCAATATGATGATAATGTTTTTGATTTGGAAATGGGGAACTTGGTTAAGGTTTTAAGGCTAATGGTTGGCTCAATTTCTAACACCTTTTGGATCACAAGCAATAGATGCTTCAAAAAGTGTTGAAGCACCAAACAACTTGGATGTGGAAGTTAAAATTGCATGGGAGGTATTGAAAGTTCAACTAACCTTGAATTCACAAGTATGGGTTCTTCACCAAAAGTTGTTTGTGCCTTGGTATTTCTTTGTGGTGAATGATGGCAAGAAGCTTAATCCTTTGACTACTCAAACCATGTGTTGTTTTGTTTGCCATTCTATTTACCAAACTTGTAGTGTTGGTAGTACCACTAAGAAATGGAAATGTATGATTTTTTACAACCAACAACATGGCACTATTTACATGAAGAAACACATTTTGGCAAAACATCCAACTATTTGGCGCAAGTGAAAGATTACTAATCTAGGTCTTGTTATGGAAGAACAACAATGGGAAAAATCTAAAAAAGGTCCATGGTTGGTTATGGGGCCATCATAGATCACTTTCAATCAACAATTCCTTACAAGAAGGATGATGCATAACAATTAACATTCAAAGAGGACTTTTTATTATTTGTTGCCAAAGTTTACGTGCCCATTTCCATTGTGGAAAGTCAGTGGTTGTGATGCATGGTGTTGCATCATAATCTTAAGGTTGTCTTTCCAAATGGAAAGCAAATGGTTCAATTTGCCATCCCTACACTAGTTTCCAGGTTTCTAAAACCATGGAAGAATATGTGATTTCGACCTTGGAATCTTGTGTTACACCAACGGCATCTTTTGACTTATGGATGTCCAAATCTAGACATGATACATTTGCCCTTGTGATTAACTTTATAAACTCACAATGGGTACCTTGCCATGTGACAATGGCATTTTTTTAAATGATTAATACAATTGGAGTTATAATGGCAATGCAAGTTAAGGATCTCTTAGCTTCTTATAATCTACTAGACAAATTGGTTGCCTATGTGAAAGATGAAGGTGGCAATTTGTCCGCCTTTGCATGAACTCGTACTTCTATCATTAGTTGTATTCCACTAACACTTTCACTTCCTTGGCAAGGTTCTTGTTTTGGCCATGCTTTCAACAAAACATGTCAATATGTTTGTAATGATATTGATGTTTGTGTTGGTTTTCGTGAGGTCAGTTTGAAGGGAACACAATCTATGCTATAGAAAATAATCACTTGGACTAAGAAGTTTGACAAAGGATGTAGTGAATGGTAGAAGGCATGTGTTGATGTTGGGTTCTCCCATCAAAAGCTAAAAACACCCATGAAGACCAAGTTTGTTAGTAAAGTCATTCTTTTCCAAGAAACTTTGGAATATCGGAATGCCATAAATTTTTGTTTTTGGGAAACAAAAAACACAAGAGTTACAAGGTCATGTGCCGAATGCACACACCTGGGCAGTTTGCAAAATGGTTGTTGAAACCATGTTTTTTATCATGAAGTAATGTATCCTTAATCAAACTCGAGAATATTGGTTATTTTCGAATGCCCTAAACCCAACCCTAAATGTAATGTGTTTGTGCAAAATGAGATGGAGCAATCTAATATTACCTCCTTCAATTTTGTGAAGGAGGATTTAAAATTTGAATTGGGGGCTCTGCGCATTTGAATGATGATAAAATTCAACCCAATCCTTGCACCAATTATAGCATTTGCATCTACTTACATTACTACTAAGGCCCATAATACGCTTGCGCTAATGTTGGACCCACGGTTCAAATCCTTGGATATTCTAAAAGCATTTGTTGGAAGGGCCAAGGTTATACACATGGTGGTAGAATATGACACTAAGAGTTTGATGCCATTGATTACTAATGGTTTATCTTCTATTTCTAAATCCTGATGTTAATGGCACTATTGAACCAACAATAGTTGATGATGATGAAGAATCCATCCTTGGGGCAGTGACTTCAAATGAAGCTACTTTGCAAAGGTTGTTAAGGAATGAATTATCTTTAATCTACCATTTGTTAGTGAAACCAAAAGACATTATTCTAGCTTCAATTTGGTGGAAGACCCATGAAACCTAATTTCCCAACCTTTCTTTTGTGGCTTGACAACTTCTTGGGATTCTTGGGTCCCATATCGAAATTGAAAGAATTTTCAATGTTGTTGAACCGTTGACAAGTTTGTGGTGTTGTAGGTTGGGAGTTGAGAACTTGGGCAAGCTTGTAATGATCATGAAAAATTAGCCAACTAATGCATGGATAAATTGCCCATAAGAAGGGCAGTCCATTATCGAATTTTTGGTTGAAGAAATAGGTATCATTAATGAAAATGATACATTGTTAAATGCAACTAGTTATTTCAATATTGATGTCAAATTAACTTGATGCATATGAAAATTGGAGAGCATTTTGCTCAATTTTTTCAACATTTATAATACAGTTTTGAGTTGTAAAAATATTTTTTAACTGTAAATAAGTAATTATAAATAATAAATAAAATTATCTATATAATTACATTAATTAGTTGTATTAATTACAAAAATATTATTAAAAATTATTATGATGTAATAAAAATTATGTATTGTATATAAGTAATCATAAGAAATTAATAATATATTATATTATAATCCCTGGAAATACATTAATTACATTAAATTACTCTAATTTTTAAAAATCAAACTCAAAATTAATAACTTTAAGTTTTAAATCATGATTAATTAAGTTCCATTATGAAATTACTATAATTAATATATTAATTATCCATTGATTACATGAATTAATTTATATTATTTTTAAAATATTAATTATTACTATTACAAATATATTTAGTAATAATTATAATGTATTTTTAAAATGTAACTATAAATAATAGACACAATAATTTAAGATACCATGGTCCCCTTGAAAACAAATGTGTTTGAAGCTTTGTGTGATCATAACTTTTGCATATGAATTTTTTATTGAAATGTTTTCAACCATAGGGCGAACCCATCCTTGGGTGGTAGCACTAGAAACCACTTCAAGGAATGGTTAAGTAACCAAAAACAACCAAATCATTTTTCTAGGCCCTTTTTGATAAAATTTTTCACAATTGTAAATTATTATTTTTTCATGGTTATCAATTACATGCTCTAATAAATGGCTTGAATTTTATTTGGGAATTTTCACAATTACAAAATTTTAAATTTTTATTTGAGAAATAAAATGGCCCCTTAAAAAATCAACAACCTCAATTTTGGAGATTTATAACTAAATCGTATTTAATCAATTAATTTCCAAATAAAAACCTAAAAATAAAATGACTTCCAAATTACCTTAGGAAAAAAATTCATAAAAAAATTCACAAATCATGTTCCGAATTTGTGTTCCTAACCCAAAAGTTCAAGGAAAAAAAAGAGGAATTATGTTCCTAAAACTTTTTTTAAATGCAATGATTACAAGCATCAAAATACACAATATTTTTTATATTATTGATATTTCAAAATCTATGGAACCTAGTAAATGTATTCCAAATTTTTTATTATGAAAATGTTCATTTAAATGTTTCCTATGATTTTTCAAAGTTTGATGGATCTAGGAAAATCAAGGTGTGACATTTTTAATGGTACCACCCAAGGACATGATTGCCTTACAAAGTTGTAACTTTCCTCGAGCCCTTTCCAATGATAGGTCGTAAGCTTATATAAAAACAAAAATGAGATGAGTGTGATTGTTAAAAAATTAAGAACATATGTTCAGGGAATTTTCGTTGTTCCAAGGGAAGTCAACTTTTCCTCGAAAAACAATCATGTCCTTAAAAAAAAGAAGTTTAAACTACCCTAGGGAACAACTAAAACCTTTTTTTCCCCAAGGAACATTCATGTCAAACCCAATGCTACATTTAACTCATTATGCATGATATTACGTTTAGAGGGAGAATGAAGTTTAGAAAGATAAAATTGCAAGAAATCAAGGATTAATTGGGTTTGAAAGATCTAAAGGTTTGTATTTTATGATTAATGAAAGATTGCATGTAATAATCAAAGAGCAAAAAAGGATCTTTGGTCATCAATAATCATATTACATAGAGTTATTGATTTAGTTGGGTTTGATAGATGCAATGTTAGATTTATGTTTAGTGAGAGATTGCATGAGTGACCAGAGAGCAAAAAAGGATTTGGTCATTAGATTGACATTTAAACTGTCAAATTAAAATTATGCTTAGAAAGAGGAAGAAGTCTAGAAAGAGAGTTGTAGGACTTAAGGGTTGAGTTGTGATTAGCAAATCATTGAGGTGATATCCTAATATAAAAAATATAAAAATTGGGATAAGATTGTGGAAGCTTTGATATTTGATCCGCCATAAGCTTTTGTATGTTGGGAAGTAAAGCAATCATATTGTAATTTTGTTTCTCATAATCAATGAACAATGAGCATAAATTTTGTCAATGTGTCTAGTGTGTAATGTCAATGGTTGTACTTCGATGAGACATGTTTACAATGTATGTTTGATAACCAGCATAAAAACATATAATCTCCATAGCTCTCTGCAGGTTCTTGCAAAACCAGGCCCTTATGCATACCAAGCAGTTCTTCTGCCCAAAAAAAATAAAAATATTGATACTCTTATTGACTCAACACCCTAACAATTCGATACCAGGCGGGTCTCAAATTTTTATTAAAATCCTAATATTTGATACCCTGTGTGTAAGCAGAAATTTCAAATTTTCTAATATCCGACCCGGTGGACATTGAAAAAAAATCAATATCCGGCCAACACTGGTTCGAACCCACTGGTGTGCAGCTGAAAGCCCTGCCAGCCCTCTGCCACTGAGCTTGACTTGGGGTGCCAACAGCTTGTGGGCGGATGTGCCGTTGTGTTCAGAAAAGGAAAAAGAAAATAAAAGGGCATTGATGAATGATTTGAATCCACTGACCAAACCTGAAATAAAAAAAGGGCAGTGAGTTGAGTATCAAAATAAAAATCACATATCAAACAAGGGTCAATCAGACATTTTCCTGATTCAGTCACCATCCACAGTCCAGTGTTTTTTTCCCAATTTCTTCATGGAGTCAGCATGGCAAGCATCCCATGGTGTCAAATTTTGACTTGACTGACTAGATGTTTCCAAAGAACTCTTAAATACTGTCGCAGTACATAAGAATGTGGTGACACCGTCCCCCAAAAAACTGTTTTCGTTCGTCAATTTGATGATTTTTTCAAAAGGTCATTTGAGACAGAATATTCCCTTTGCTGAAAACTGTGTCACCTTTTGGCAAATTTTCCAAAAAAAAAAAAGCCTCACTCCTAATTTCTAAAGAAGAGGAGTTTATTTGCAACTTCAATGGGTATTTAAAAAAATCTCAAACCTCAATGCTCCTGAAAAAAATTGCAGCAGTACTCTTATACTCACTGCATTCACAACTATGGGAAAATATAATGTTAGGGTGGTTGTGGTGGAGTTTTTTTTTGTGGGAAAATAAACGCCAAAAGGCAACACTGGTTCATTTTTTTGGGCAAAACATTCCCTTTTTTCAAAAACAAGTCGCAAATTTTCACCCAACAGAGATTGTCGCCCCAAGTCTACATACTGGCTACACTTTTTAATGCTCCTGTACAAAACCATCGCCAATTAAATGCAAATCTGTTTGGGGTTGATACACTTCAAAATTGGGAAAACAAGGCACTGGTGTGGTGTGTATTTCCCCCCAGTCTTAATGACTCATGTTAATTTGGTGGGATACTTGAGTATCCTAGCTCTGTGCCGTATGACAGTTTCACTACCTCATTTGATAGCTTTATGAGAGTTGGTGCATCATACCTAGATAATGAATGTCCTATGGAGTGGGCCCATTAGAGCCCATTGCTTGGAGAATTGCGAGCACACAGCATTTGTGCTTCACCTGTTCTACTTTTCACAATGGAACTTGCAAAACCCCATGGATCCAACTTAGGGAAAAAGGAAAAAAAGCCAACTACATTGAAATCTAGGATCAGGGGCAGCCTTTTTTTCTGGCGAACTGGTGCAAAATTGCACCCAAAATAAATTTAAAGAAGATTATTCTTTTCCAGATTCTGAATTTTTTTGTCAAATTTGACGTCACCTTGAAAAAGAGTTCATCAGATCTAGACATGTTCCTAGAGTTAAGGTTTTCACCTTGAGTTTGGCAAAAACTGGGCGCAGTCAAAAAGCTAAGGTGAGCCTGGAACAATGGAAAAAAATATAGGGTGAAACTTGGAAATGCACCGATCTTAGTGTTTCCTTGAGTTTCACCTTGTCTTTATTTTGTTTTTCTCCCATGTGCCTTGACAGTAGGATTTTCGTCTCCCATGTGCCTAGACATAGTAGCAGCTTCATTTTGAAGACTACTATGAATGAGGAATGCTTCACAAGCTATGAGTGTGAGAACAATTGTGGGTGTGAAGTGTAGAGTTTCTGAATGAGCAATGGCTATTGTGAGTGAGAAATGTTTCAAGCTACAAATGTGAAGGTTCAAGCTGCAAGTGTGAGGTGTGGAGTTTTTGAGTGAGTGAATGTGAAGGTCCTGAGTGAATGGGTTAGGTTTAGAATTTTTGATGAGAAGTCAAAGCAACAAAAGGAGCTGAAAGCCCCTAAAGGCCTACTTGCACCCCCATTCACCATTGTTGTTGTGCAAGAAAGAACATCATCGTGCAAGAGGACCATTGACGAAAGGTTATCATGCCAAAGGAACATTGACGAAAGGAGGCTTTGAGTGTGCTCAACAATCACGCAAGTCTCATTCACCACAACTTGCAACTTAGTTGCCAGGTAAGGGTTAGCCTTGTAGAACTATGGTCACAATAGATGGGGATGAAATTTTTTATGATTGTGCAAAAAGCTTCACAATTTGGGAAACATTTTGGTTCTATGGGTGGTATTTTTCCATGTCCGCTTTATCTCTTTGCACTCTTCGTTGCAAAGTCTATAACCTTGTGCAAACCCTAGTTGAAACACAATTAGTTCAATCCTACAAAAATGCAACTACCTCATACCATATTGCAAACGCTAATCTAACCCAAAAACCCAATGAACCTATGTATACCCAAAACCCATTCTTGGAAACATGCTTGGAAACAAAGTTTACATTATTGCCTCCTCTCCTAGATTCCACAATACTTGCACACATTTTCAATCATTCGCCATTGACCCCATCAATGTTTTGGCGACTTCGTCAAATAAACAAACCTTGGTTTCTCATTATGGGTGAGAGTGTTCCTTGGAACACATTGGAGGTAGTAAAATTTAAGCATAAACTTTACCTCCAACATGTAACCACTAGTCATACCCCCAAGCAATCCCTCCAAATGCGGTTTGAAGGTCCAAGCAAGATAAAGTAGGCCAAATGCTCATCCATGCTCCTAAAGTAAAAGTATCCAAAAAGTAAAATTTGAAAACCTAGGTGGGAGAAAGTTTATAGGGATAGCTAATACTTAGAGGGGGATGGGGTAAGGAGGCAAGATGTGTTGTTCATTCATTTTATAGGAAAGGAAGGGGAAGAAGGTGCGTGGAGATCCCAAAAAGCTTCTTGCTTTTGGCAACAAAACATTATAACAACTAACAATCCATTATTGTGAAATCCAAGTCAAGCACCACCAAATTGCAGTCAAAATTTCTTTCCACTCCTTTCCCTCTTCGTTTTTTCGTCTACATTTTTGTGATTATTGGTTTAAAGATTTTGAATAGAGTCGAAGGTGTAACTAAAAATATTATTGAAAAAATCAATATTTGTGCTCCTTGTTCAAATTTGGAGTGTAACAATATGTTTCAAGCACCCTTGAGCTTTTCTTTCTGTAATGAGAAGGTGATTGGTAATTTGTTAATGCTTGAGTTGTTCTTGTGTCAGCAAACTTCAAATGTTTCATCTTTTTAGAGCTTCAAAATTGGGGTTGGTTATTTGTTCGGTGTGCAACACAAGTAGATAATAGGACGACTATGGTTTTACTTCCATTGTTATTAGATTGGAGAATTACAAATTCTTTGTCATTTTAGTGCTAATGCCATTATGGGGAAGAATTTGAAGTTGCCATTGCATAAGAGTTGATAAGTGTAAGGTTCTTTCTAGTGATTCCTAGGTTTAAATCAACATTGAGATTTCTTTGAGTATTCCATTCTATGCCATTTTGCATAAATTTTTATTTAGATGTTAGCCATCAACCAACATTTACATCTTGTATGAAATTTGAACTAAACAATTCAAAATTGGGAATCTATTGTTTTTGTGACCTAGTAGTTTTGGACTATTGTTGGGTTTTGTTTTGATTTGCTTAATAAAGAAAGAAGCCTTAATTTTTTAGGTTTCTGATCATGTCTTTTGAAATCACTTCATTGAACCCGAAGGAACCCATGGAGGCTTATAACATGATTGCTTGTCCAAAAACTGTCAACAAACGACAATGAGAGAAACTAGAAAAGGTGGGCCATACATTTAGAACAGTGGCATGGACTATGGATGATTTTTATAGAAATCTAAAATTGTGTAATGTTGGAATTTATATCAAGAATGATTTAGACCTTAACCTTGTTACAAATGCAAAGTTGGAGGAGGTGTTTAGGAAGAGAGGAGAAAATGGTTGGAAATAATAACCAAATGATAAATTTTGTTGATTTGTTGAAGTTGTATGAAACTATTTATGCCCACCCCCATGACAATAGGCAATATTCAACAGTTTTCTTATGAGGTTGATTAGTTCAATGCAAGGGGCACAAAATTAATTAGATCAAGTATGCATACAATTGCACACAACTGTAGACGAAAAAGGCCATGTGCCCTACTATTGCCTTTGTAAATGTTGCCAGCACATAAGTATTCAAGTCTACCAACTCACTATTAGATTCCATTTATAATGGTTACAATGTCATTGATGATGATCAAGCTTCAATGCACATGGGTGGTGTAAAGGCTTCAGCCATTGTTTTCCCTCATAGTCACATTGCATTAATGAAGAGGTTATTGATGGAGGCATGTGGAGAGGAAGGGGAATTTACTTCTAAGATGGTAGTGTTAGGATGACGTACCCCCAAACTCCTTTGGTAGTCTCAACTACGAGTCTAAATGTGAAAACGACGAAAAGATAGGGAGTTGGGGCACGCTCCTTGGCTCGTAGCACTTTGGGGGTAAATAGGTGTGTTGGAGCTCTAAGATGGGGATTAGGAAGAGTGACAAGCTATTCAATTACTCACATGGGCCTGCACAAACCAAACAACAAGTTGGTTAGTGCATAGTTGGAGCACTTTTGGTGCACGGACAAGCCATGGGGAAACACGCACTCATAAGACTCACCACGGCCCTGACTTGGAAGAAGCCACCACCTTCCCCCTTATAGTATTTTATGTGCCTAACCACAGGGCCGATATCCAAATGTTATTTTGTCCCAGGACTCCCAAGTGGGAGTCCTGAAATTCCCAAAGTTGGGACTCCCATGATTTTGGAGGCCCATAATTTTGTGTGTAGACCTCCGATTGAGATGAGGTTTAAAGAAAAGTTGTAGCTCTTGTCGAGAACTTTTCAATGGTATGTGGCACGCCACCTGCACACAAAGAAATCAGGGCAATTCTTAACTTTTAGTGGTCGGGAGTCAAATTGATAATTTGACTCCTAGCCCTTCTTTTGGCCATAACTTGTGTTTTAAATACTCAAATGGGTCATGCGAGCCCATTTTTAACATCTACGTTCTAAAAGATTTCCAATGATATAAGGAACTTTTCAATCCAATGAGTTTTGACCCCTATAATTTCCCTCTGAAGATTTAAGAGTCCATTGGGACTTTAACTCCCAAAGTGGGAGCTCATTTGGGAGTGTGGGGGTTCATTCCCTCACACTCTCTTGCACTCCCTGAAGCATGAAATGTGACTCCTAGGCTCACTCTTGGCCCGCACCTTTGCAAGCCCTCGTCTTGATCATGAACCCAAGGTTAAGGTTGCAACATAAGAGAAGAAATTATGGACTTTAAACGCAAGGTCCAAGATTTGGTTACCCAATTACATGATAAAAAAAATTCACTTCAGAAGGAGGAACAAAAATTAGTTCCTTTATAAGAAAGGTTGCAATGCTTGGAAAAGACAATTGAAATTTTTTTTTGAAACAAATGTAATAACAAGCTCAAATGCATGTCAGACCATCGTTGATGATGTAATGCTTTCACTTTTTAAATCAACTAATGAGCTACCATACCTTGAAAAACAAATAGAAATTTAAACAATTATAGTTGGATTATTTCCTTTAAGGTGGAAAAAGGAGAGGTAAAGCTTGAAGCAACTACCAAGGAATTCCAAAGGTTTGAAAATGACCTTTAGCTTCTGACACATAAAATATCAAGTAACAAAGTATGGATTGATGGTTTGTTGCATCAAATCTAGCTCATGGCCCATGGAAGTGGGATAAATAATGCACCCCTTCCCGTTGAGAACCCTAGGAACATGCTTATAGGACAATTTGGGAATTTTTAGGTGACACCTTATCTGATTTACAGGCTGTTTTATGCATGCAACAACATTCCTGTTTCCTCTTGTGGATGTACCTATCACCATTTTTGCATGGGTGTACATTTAAAAACCAAGGCTATTATTTGTGCTAATATCACTTGCAGGAAAATATTGTCGGAGGAATGGATCACAAGTGTTGGATTTAATCACATTAGCATGAAGTTCAAGAAACCAAAGCTGGAGATGCCCAACCTTGGATCTATAAGGTTTGCCCAAGTTGATCTATAGCAAAAAAACTCCACAAGTGGTATTTTGTTCTACAATTTCCTTTGGACCAATTGAAGTTCTTATGATTTTAGGTGTGTCAAATTTTGGTAGAGTAGCAAGTCTAGGTTCATTAAACAAGTAGCAAGTCTAACTTTATGCCAATCACTTTGGGTATTTGGTCTCATTTGCTTTGTATATGTTGCAAGTCCAAAGTCAAGTAGAAGTGATTTTCCAACTTATACTACACATTTACACTCTTCCTAATGCCACATGTGACTTCAACCTAGAATCCTTTTTTTTGCAAAATAGAATAGTACGTTGGTCACTCATTGATTCCTATGGTTGTGTCATGACATCAAATGATCTTCAAATAGTTATAATGGTTTACAAGTTGGATAATTAGTTGTACAGTTCAACTATAGGTTATACATCCTCCAAGTAAAATATAAGGGTAAAAAGTATGACAAGCATTTTGTTTAATAACCCTACTTTCTTACAAGGAAGACTAGTTGGTCATGTAATTTCAAATAGATATTCCAAGTATTAGGTACTTGTGTACAAGTAGGACATGCATTTTGGTTATTGTTCTTATTATCTTGCAAGTAGAACATGAATTGGTCAAATGAAAGTATTGGTTGTAAATTGTCCAAATAAAGTGGTAAGGGCGCAAGTAGAACAAACAAAGTGGTAAGGGTACATGTAAACCTTCCAAGTACAATGGTAAGGGGTACAAGTAGAACATGTCACTTCTTTAAATAACAATTGCTTCACAAGTAAATAAGGTATATTTCACAAGTAATTCAATTATAATGAAAGTAGATTCTACACCTTTCAAGTAGAATGGTATCTGTTACAAGTACGACAAGTATTTTTCTTAAAGTAACAACAACTACACAAGTAATTCAATTATATTAAAAGTAGACTTTAGACTTTCCAAGTAGATTGTAAGGTTACAAATAACACAAAATATTATGCATGCATTTGAGAATTGAACTTTGAGTTTCTTCTATATGTATCGCCAAATATTTTCATGCATAAGGTATAATTAAATTTCTAGTAAAGTAAGGAGGCTTTAGATATATGATAAACTATGTCTAAGTTTACATTAATATTTATGTGTGAATCCATGTTGGTTATAGTGGGCCCAACTTATAGCTATACTCCAATTCTAAATTTATCCTCAAGGTCAAATAATGGCATTGGGTCTAGGAGTACACCAAAGGTGCAAGGGTAAACGCTTATAATTGAATCATTTTTGTTGGTTTCCAAACACCAACAACGATCACTTCCAAGGATTCAAACAACATTAAAGAAGCCCATGTGTTGTCTAATAAGGAGGACAACCCTCTAGACTTTAATGTGGTTGCTTTCCTTGTTCCTTATGATGTAATTCATGTTCCTACAAGTGATCCCCTCCCTAAGCCTACACTTGTAACACTTGTATGTGTAGCAATTGATGTAGACAAATCATTAGTAGTTTTGAATGTTACCCCCATGGTTGTTGCACCTACTAACCTTGAGTAACCTACAATGATGCAAAATTTCCTATTACAACATACCCCAAATGTTTGCAACTTTAAACCTCTAGGTGATTCTGTTGAAATTGTTAGCTTACCTTTGACCACTAAAAACCTAAATGTGCCAGCAACTAAAGGAGTGGTTTGAGGAAAACTTGAAGGGCATCATGGGATTAAGATTAGGAGCATGAATCAAATGGCTATTAGTTTAAAAAATGATCCAACAATAGGGCCTAGAAATTCATCCCGAGATGGGAATGGGCCCAAGGTTAAAAAATGTCAATGGACCAATGAAAAAACTTAAAAGCGAGTTATTCCTACTTGAGCTTCACCATTTATAGACATCATTCATCATGTTGGTACGAAAACTCATTATTTTCGTTAACATAGAGGTAAATACTCATCATGGACTAGCCATTCATCCATTATTTTGTATATTACATACAATTTGTGTGGAACTTGCTAAACATAAGCTCATACCATTATATGCAAAAGTTTAAATTGTTGTAGGTCAAATCAAAATTCAAGAATCAAATAGGGAAACAATTAGGATGTAAATCAATAAAATGTTTTGCCCGTAATTAGCTAGTATCAAACTGTTGTACATTTGACAAATGTTTGGGCATTGCAATTGTCATAAGAAACCTTAATTAGAGTGAAATTAATTAAATTTTTTTGATGCATTATGTAGGTTATACCATTTGGAGTACATAAATGATTTTCATGCATGTGTAATTTGTTTATACAAGAAGATGTGAAAACTATTGGTCTCTAGTGGACGTTAATTGATAATTTGTAGACAACTTAGTTTGATTCTAATTAGATTTTTGGTAAGTAGGATTTTTGCTATATTTTGAAAGAATTTCATCTTAGGTTTAATACAACTTTCTCATCCTTGAAACTTGTGAATTAGGCCTTTGAACTTTTTAGACCTATTTTTGACACATGTTTGGTATTCAAAAAAGGCAAGACAAAATTTCAATTAATGTTCTTAATGTTTACTAATATTTGGTATACAATATGCAAAGTTAAGGCCTATCCATGTTCATTGAATAACTTGTTTGATTATTATGGGTCCAAGTATGTCCATAAGGTCTATTAGTAGTTCCATAGGTTTTGCAAATAAATCCATAGGTTTGCAAGTATGTCCATAAGGTTTGTAAATAGGTTTATAGGGTTACAAGTATGTCCATTGTGTTTGTAAGTAGGTCCATGGGTTAATTTGCAAATAGGCCCAACAAGTTTAAAAGTAGGTCCATTGGTTTATTTTATATGTCCATAGGGTTTGTAATTACTATAATGTATGTCTCCACATGGTCTTTAGCTAGAAGGTCCACAAGTTGTGTAAATAATTTAATATGGCATCCAAGTGGGTCCATAGGTTTCATAACTACATGGTTGGTGGGAACTATTTTTGATTTTTTTTTGTAGAATTGCATTATTGAACTGGATGGATTACATGAGGGTATCCATTTATAGGTTAATAATTGCACAATGTACAATCAATAGTTAACCTAAATGGTTTATTGATATTTAGGCTATAAGTTAAAAAGTCCATAGTAATTATAATGTACAGTCTTAAGTAATGCATTAAGTACATTGATTACTTATCAAAAATTAGTTAAGTAATTGTACCTAGGTAGAATTATACATAATTCAATGTAAGTGGAGGTAACACATGTGTAATGTGTGGGATGTAGCTTCAATTAATGTCCCAAGTTCACTGCAAACTCCATGTGATTTCCAAATATTAAGGTTGTGTGACATTTAAGTATGACCTCACCCATCCCTCTAAACCCTAAACCCATCTATCTTCTTCCTTCACCCATCTTTCCCCATTTGTTTGGACCTTTTTTGCATACTCCATGTTTTGAGTGTTTAACATTTAAGAATCAATTTTTAATGGTGTTTCAGATTTCATTTGGAATGTTGGCATGGGCAGAGTTTAACTTTTTTAGAATTTTGGTTCAAGTCCACTAATGAACTCAGCGTGGTCCATAGAACTTTCTAGAAGTTCATCCCATAAAACGAAGGAGCTAGTTGAAGGTAGTGTAGAATGGTTCAAAGTAAAAATGGTACTACTACAAATCATGGTTTTTTTTACTAGGGAAATTAGTCAAAAAGGACCCAAAAGTGACATTGGTTGATTTGACCAAGGTGCCATTTTGGATAAGTAAATTTTGACAATATTTATTTTGACAATTTTTGACTAACTATACCTTGTCATTTTGATTAGTAAAGTGACTGACAAAGTGACTGGTTATTTGACTAATAGACAACGGACCATTTGATTGGGTCAATTTTATACCTAAATTAAAATCATTTTATAAATTATTATTAAACAATTAATAGGTAGGTAATAAATAAGTCTAGGTAGGTTGAAAAAAACATTAGATACATAGGTGCTAACCTAGCCTAACCAACTTAACTCAACCTAATTGAATTTCACTGAACTACCTTAATCTAACCTACCTACCCTAGCCCTCTAAACATGCACATAGGTTGTAAGTATAAGGAATTAAACCCCAAACCTTCATAATGATAAACCAAGTCCTTACCAATGTATACGCACATACAAATATGTGTACATATATGTATACATGTGTAGCATAATTGCCCTTATACATACTTTTATAAAATTTGTGTATACATTTGTCCTAGGTTATATGAAAATTTGGTTACCAAAAAGGTTTAACAGACTGATGTGATAGATTGGTTTGATGGAGTGGGTGAAACTATGAGGACACCATTATTCACAAAAAGGCTTCCAATTTGTAATTATCGATAATTCTGGTAAAAAAAATTTGGGCCAGACCTTGGAGAAATAGAAGTAGAGTGACATTTATTTATCTTTTATGTAGTTTGAACATAAAACATACCTTGGTTTTTAACCAAGGACTAGTAAAATTATGAAACCCACAAAGGCTTCTGGGCATAAGAGGAGGGGGTGCATACTAGGAATCATTGAATATGTTTTCCGATCATCCTTCAAGGCTTTAAAGAATTTAAAAAAAAAAAAGTAATCCACATAAAGGGGCCAATTTTTAAAAGAAAATACACAAGCTTATTGAGCTTCTTGCATCTATCAATAATGGACATTCATTACTAGAAATATTGTCATTTGCAACTACTTTTTAGTCATAAGCGACATTTTTGATTAAAATTCTTGTAATAACAAATGACAAGTTGAAAGTGACAACCAATTATACATGATAGATGAAGCTTTTTTCATCAAACATGTATTTAGTTGTTGTATACATCTACACATAAGCGACCCTATAGTTGCAATTGTGACTATTTTGGTAATGAGTGGCATTTTGCCATGTGGGTCCATAAATAACTACCGTTTGCACACACACAATGATGCCACATGGAAAATTATTGGTTGATGATAATGAGTTCAACAAATAAACCAAAGGAATTGTTTTTAGCCTATTTATAGGTGTCAATTGACCTTAAGAATAAAAATTAAGACAACCAAATTCATGCACATAACATTTTTTCTTCACACAAACACCTTATTCAGCACCCTATCTGTACACTAATTTTGTAACCCTTGTTTGCATACAAATATGATTAATTAAAAAATAGTTGTGTTTGCTTCATACATGCTTGGTAAAGCTTAAAATCATACACGCATGTCTACTATTTTAGGGCATTAACAAATTTTTATAACATAAAAGGCGACAACAATACAAACAAATTAATCCATTAAAAATTAGTCTCATTATGATTTTTATTATTAAATCTTCATCAAAGCCTTATTGAAGTTTTCAAAATTGACATGTTTTATTTTAATCAATTCTTGCATAATCTTTCAAATCAATTTTTTAAGAATCTCATTTTAATAAACATTAAAAGAATTGAAGCTAATTATTTGTATGTTTATCAAACAAATTTCATTTAAAAAGTTGGTCATATGAATTGGTGTTTACATTTCATAGTGAGATGAAGCCTTGTGATACAAAAAGGCAAGTGACGACTCAAAAAAAAATTGATATAAAGAAATGATTAAATCAATTACCCAACATTCATATTATGAGAAGAAACCCAACAAGTAGATGGGTAGACTTCAAAACAACCCATCAATTGGATGGGTGCACACACAATCTACACACGAGTGTCTATTAGCTTGGGGCAATAAGAAGCAAAAGTTATCAATTGGTTTCTAATATTATTTTGTGCACGATGTATCCTGTTCTGTAAAGTGATACGGTATCCAAATTTTATAAACATTTAGGATATACCCATCACAATTCAAATAATTAACATGTTATGTTTTCCTTTTTTTTGGGGAGGAGGGGGGCGGTCTCCCATTTGGAACCCTAGAACTCATAGACGGTTATGGATGTTTGTCCGATCATATAGTAATTCTTGAGGATATTGTTGTGTCGATCACTGGTACTATGGTCCAGTAGGGAGGACGAATGTGAGCTTTTAGGGCTTAGATGGGTTTTTCTCGATTGAGTATTCACGAATAGTGAGGTGTAAGAGAGGAGTAGAAGGCAGAAGGAAAAGAGAAGAACAGAAGCCAAAGAGTTGGATGCAGTTGGAGTTTTCGGTTGAAGGAAGGGATTTGAAGAAGGGAGAAGAAGGGTATGTAGGGTGGAGAGAAAGAGAGAGTGAGGGTTCGATATGAGGTCAATAAAGCTGCCAGAGCCTCCTGGTAGTGTGACGGGGATGCCTGAGATCTTCGACAGGGGGATCTCATGTGTTGTGCGGAGAGCTGTCATCATCGGGAATGGAGCAGCGGGCGCTGAGAATCAATGTATTGGCGTTGTTCGGGCACTCGGACTTTCGGGCAATTGCACTATTCATGTATGTAAATCTTTGAAAAAAAATCACTCTGCCTTTGATCTCTTGTGTTTTCTGGGTCTCTGGTTCTCATGTATGTCGTCCCACGGGAATTAGGGTTAGGGTTACATTAATGGGTGTGAAGGTGGTGATCGAGTTGTCGGACTTGCTGTGGAATAGCAGAGTACTTACTCATAACGAAAAGCTGGATCTTTCCAAAATGTTTGGAGTTATGCAATTTTTGTTGTTATTCAGAAGCAAAAGGCTTAGAGATGGTCTTATCGGAGCTTCAGAGCTGAACTTTCGAATCAGGGAGTTAGCATCAGTGAAAGACACCGCAATTCTTGAGTTTCCCTTCCGAACTTATGTTCAACGTCTTGTGAACTTAAGTCTGGTTGAAGATGGTGGTGTCAAGAAATACTAGAACTTGAGGTTTTGCCCTATCTTTATGTCAATTATTTGGAAGTGCAAGATCCTTCTTATGAGCTTTTGCTTTCTTCTTCCACTGCCTATTGAATTTCTGCAAGCATGCTGGTTCTGTTTGCCTGAGAATTGTAGCTCCAATAATAGTCAACAGCCGACCTTTTTGGGTGTGAATTTTACCCCACTCACTTCTAATAGAATTCGACTTTTGATAGGATTAATTGTGTTCATGTTTGCAAGGTTGACAATCTGCTATTGACATTATCTAGACCCATAGGCAGTGCACTTTTTATTCAGGACATTATATTCCAGTTTGTATCACAATCTGGAATTGGTCAGCTTGGGTTTAAATGTGTCACTTTCTCTGACTGCCCTCTCTTGTATTACCCACAGCATGTAAGACGGCCCAAAGGAGGTTTGAATTTTTGGTTGAGGTGGCTCCCAGTTCCAGTGCACAAAAAGGTTAACTATTTGCTCCAACATGTTCAAGCCAACTGGTTACGGGTCCCTCTCTCCCGTCTTCTTAAAGGAAATGATGTGGAGCCCAGACCATCCTCAGCAGAGCGCCAATCCCCTCTTATGTCTAGTGGAGCTTATGGACTCCGTGCTCTAGCTTTGGATGATAGGACTGTCCCAGAAGCTGATGCTGGGAGGATTGCAGCCCTTGCCCGGGAAGATGTAGACAGGTTGAATTTCTTTTTGTCTTTCTTGATTTTCCTGGTGTTGGGTATTGTTTTATTGATGGATGATTTGTCAACATGTTTTGTGTTGATAGGTGTTTCTCTCTTTACAAGCTTTGTGGAGACTATTTTGTGACCTGTTTTATCTTGCTGTTAGTGAGTACTTGGTGCTGTGATAGCACTGCTTTTCAAATGAGGAAAAGAAAGCTGATCGTTTGTTTTCTTTGTGTATGCAGAGAGGGGCCGTTGCTTGTGGTTGCATCAGGCCGTGATACAGTTTCAGTTGCTGCAGCTGTAAAGAAATTGGCACCTGAAGCCACATTTGTAATCCAGGTAAGGGGAAGACTTTATTTTGAACTTCTCCCTCCACTTCCTGTTTTTTCATTCTCATTGCAGCCTGGGTAATTAAACTGGAGAAAGTTCTGCTCATGGATGTACATTGTCATGCAGAGGATTATAGAGCTGGGTTCTTGGAGGTTTTAGGTTATCATGTCACGCACAGGAAATTCATGTACTGAACCATTTGTGCCAATGCTCAACTACTGTTATTTTGTATGCTCAGATTTTGTGAGTCAGATTTGGACATTAGTCTTTCTAAGTATTGTAGAGGCTTTTGTTTATCTGGCTAATTTGGGCATAAATTCACAGATTCAACATCCTCGACAGCGCATAGACCACTTTGATCTGATTGTGACTCCACTCCATGACTACTATGCTCTGAGCCCCATGGGCCGCCAAGAAGTTCCCAGGCTTCTACTTCCATGGCTGTCACCTCGACAACCTCCTGACAAACATGTGGTACTTAATATCTCACAAGTATGCCCAGTATGTTGCATGAAGCTTTTTGTACTCACTTTTGAGACTCTCAGGTCAGCTCATCTAGATCCACTTTTTGTGCTTCTAATCATTTACTTATCCCAGATTTGACTTCTACGTGCTATTGCTGTCACTTTTGGAGTTTAACTTTCTGGCATGCTTTGTGAGGTTGTTATGAATTTCTTTCCTTCTTGTTGTCTCTTTTGTATTACATAGGTGTTAACTATTGGAGCTCTTCATCATGCTGATGCTTCAACACTGCGTGCAGCAGCATCTGCTTGGCAATCTGAGCTTGCACCTTTGGCAAAACCTCTACTTATAGTCAACGTGGGTGGCCCTACAAGTAAAGTTTTTCTCACAATCTGGGTTCCATGGCATACTGTATTTGGGACTATTTGCAAATGATGTAAATGTTGTGATCCTCTGAGGAATATTGCTTGCAATAGTTTGTGATTCTAGCTATGTTCTAGGGAGCCATTCCTTGTAACATGTGCTTGAGCTTAGCATTTACTGCTTGAGTGCATAAGTTAGTCTGATTCACTTGATTTTTGATTGGCAGAGCACTGTCAATATGGGGAAGATCTGGCAGTGGAGCTGGTTTCAGCTCTGAAGCAAGTACTCAACACCTGTGGAAGTGCTCGCATCAGTTTCTCAGGCAGGACTCCAGCTCAGGTAGGTTTTAGTACCTGATCTAACCTTTCATAGGTATTTTTTTGCTTGCAGGTTTCTTTCTCTAGTTAAGCCTGTCATTTCACCTATCAATGTATTGTTATGAACAATGAGGAAATTAACCATTAATTGAGTACTTGTAGTGGTGATGAGCTGGCATGTGGTGTTGTCTATGTCATGAAATGCAACTTGAGAATAATGGCACTAATATGTCCCTTAGGTGTATCACATTTGCAAGTGTGAGATTAGTGGTCTCCTGTAAGTTTGAATGAATGGTTAGTGGTGAGTTAAGCAAGGATTAAAAGCATACTTATGTGTGTGACTAGCAGGTCTAACTTTATAGGAAAATCTTGTTAAGTTTGAAGGAACTGCAATGCTTTGGATAAATCTCTTCTTGGTCTTCCAATTGAAACTAGTAGATTGTTGAACCCATGTCTACCATGTGGGAATGTCATGGAATTTAAGCAACCACACCAAATACCAAAAGTACTGTGGACAGGTCTTGTCCTATCACTGTTCTGCATACATAAGCAAAATCACACTATGCTGTATATATCTTGATTGAGTCATCATGTTATCCACTCTGGGAGGGTTCTAGGATGCGTTCCTACACATGGACAGTGTTATCAAACTTGTCCTGATCAAAATTGCAGATTTCAAATTTGGTGACAAGAGAGTTAGGCAACCACCCAAAAGTTTACATCTGGGATGGCCGAGGTAATGCTAAATGTTTCTTATCCCTTGACTTTGTTAATCTCGCAGGTTTTTCAGCCTAAGTGAGGTTTTCAACCAAAAACCTGTTTAGTTCTTTTATTTTGTTTTCTCATATGTCTCTTGAATGCTGGTCAACGTCATGACCTTGTGTTGTTGCTTCTGGAATTGCAACAAAAACTCAGGACCCGGATGTTTGTATAATCATTTGCCTGAAATTTCAGCAGATTATTGTATACTTATCCACACCCACTGTCAGGAACTAATTAAGTCAGTCGAGTTGTGGCAACTGTAACTACTATTCATGATGAAGGTGGTCTGACACTTTGTGATTGACACTCATAAGGTTATGATCATGCGTTCTTGTGGGGATTCCCTTCAATGTCATGGATATATTTTGTCTCATATGCCAGGTGAACAGAAAGTGAAAGAATGGAACCTACATTTAGAATTCTGTCACAGATGGAATTTCAGGTCTCATGTCTTGTATGGTTGATTGTGATTAACTAATGACCAGTGATCCTAAGGTTGGGTCTACCTAGTACTAAGTTCAATGTTAGCCAGGTTGGAACAGTGGGTGAAGTCCTTTAAATTCCATTTCTATGCATTGGTGTGTTATCTATGCAGGTCGCAATCCGCACTTAGGGCATCTTGCATGGGGTGATGCATTTGTGGTCACTGCTGATTCTGTCAGTATGCTAAGTGAAGCATGCAGCACAGGGTAAGCATACATGCATGGAGGTGTTGTCCTTGTCTGGTAATCTGCAGCCAGGGCTCTTGTCAACTTATGACATATTTGTTTCTTCTGATGTTCTGCTGGTGACATATGTCCTGGGGTATTACTACCAAGTGGTTTTGTCTGCGACAGAGCATGATTTGGTTATAGTGAGTCAGACAATAGTGTCAAGGTATTCACTTCATTCTGTTGCTTTTGTTTTCCAGAAAGCCTGTCTATGTCATTGGAGGAGAGCGATGCAGATGGAAGTTTGTAGCATTTCAAAAGAGCCTCCGTCAACGAGGACTAACTCGAGATCTCACAGGAGCTGAAGATGTATGCAGCCCTTCCTCTACTCCTTGTGTTCAAGTGAAGTCTTACTCAGTGGTTATCTTGCTTTTTCTTCCATGATGTCTGGAGTAGCGGTGTAATGCTGTGTAATAATGCAGGGTGTAGCACATATGTTTGGGATCTACAACTGTCTTCTGCCTTAGTGTATACCTTTGGGGATCTCTATACAAGCTTTTCAACTCAATGACAATCCCATTAGAGGAACTCTTTAAAATGAAGATGAGCCAAGAATATGTTGAAATGGTGCATTTTGCAGATGAGGGAGAGCTGGAGCTATCCACCGCTAAATGACATGTTTGATGTCGTCAAGCGAATTCGTGGATCTCTAGCTGAACGTGGTTGGAGCTTACAATAGACATAATCTTGTTTCACATAATAGAGCTCTAGAAATCATTGTGAAGTACTCACATCATGAGTATGCTTATTTCTTGGTTTCTTTGTCTCACAGAATCACGAACTAAGTTAGCATATCCAGTTTTCTTTCTTCAATTGCATTATATTGATGTCAAGCAACCTTAGCAGACTTTGAGAAACACCCATCTCAGAAGTTTGAGCTCCTTTCATTGTAGGCATTTCACTGTAGGCTGAATTCCCGTGGAGGTTGGTAGTGAGTGATCCTGAGGTTCAAAGAATTGGTATTGTTTTGTAGCTGAGGAATTTTGTTTTAAAGTTGCTGTAACTGTGCAATTAAAATATAGTACAGCTCAGTGGGCCTAGTTCTCTTGGTTCTCAGCAGGTTTCACATCATACTAAAGGAGGACTAATTATCTTTGATACTACTGAAAAGGGTCTAATTAAAAGGAGCTCCCCTCAATTTTCAGTTCTTCCTATCAGGCATTGGATCTGGAAGATGTATGCAGTATACAGATGTGGTCCTCACTCCACTTCCATGTTATTTGAGATGTCAATGCCCTGGGCTGGGTTATTTGTCATTGTGGTTATACTACACATTGTTGCATGCACTTGCACTAAGAGTTCTTAGTACAGAGTACAGATTACACACATGCTTCCTTTCATAGTGTTGTGTCCAAAAGCTGTTTCACAATCACCTGGTTCATAATCTGGAAAGCAAAATGGATGAAGCAACTGCAAATAACAGAAGAAAACTGGGAATTATTACATCACTAGATCTAACAATAGACGGGAGAGAGGCATCAACATATCAACACAGATGACAAGTAAATTAGCCTTTGTACACTGAGTAACCATTAGCAACTGCTTGCACCAATGTACATCCTGCTGTTGTCACCTGTGGGAGTACAGTGTGCCTTCAGGTGCTCATTTGCTTGTTGAGAATGACTACAGATAAACTAAGTGAATCTGCAGAAACCATCTATGAAAGGTGATCCTTTCCCAGGAAACAACATTCTTTGGTGTGGAGCCCCATGATCTTATGATCTAGCCCTTACTGCAATTCTTACTATTTTGAAAAAGCTATGAAACTATGAAGACCAAGTCTGTTGCCTGGAGGACAGGCCTTACATTTCAAGGGCAGGGTTGCTGTTTGCAGTGATAGGCTGTTGTCAACCCTGCCCCATCAAAGTGAAGGATTTGACTGAAACCTGCCCTTACAAAGAAACCCAGAGAGGAATTTTCCATACAAAATTTCAAGACTATGAATTGACATTTGTGATGTATCCTACTCTATGTCGAAGCATGTCAGTTATCTTTATTTATGAAGGTTTGCATAACTTGGGGACATTGAAAAATATGGTTTCAAGCTTGTCATCTTGAATCTTGGCACAAATGTACCACTGATAGCACAAGTGTGACCGCTCCATGCTTGCGTGTTTACACCGATCAATTAATCATAAGTCGATTAATTTTGAGTTACAAACTATGTATACTTCTCAAATAACTAATGCCTTCAAAATGATTCCAATTTTCATCAATCTAGAACATGTTTATAGACATAAAGAATGATAAATTAGTTAGACATAAGGCCAAGGGTGATTATAGGACATACTGCAACCAACAAAACTTATAGAAGTCATAAGTTTCACAAATTTAAACCCTTTATTTTTTCTAGCCTTTCCATTTTACGAAGGGTAAACCCTGATCTAATGATGGTATATCAGGACCATGAACTGACAATACAAGGTTTCCAAGCTTAGGGAACACCTCTCAATGTTTTTGGTAAGGTTTTGTTGACTAAAGTCCTGCTCACATGATGCATACTTGTAGGAATGCAAAGTATACTGTGCCATAACTACATGAGATGATAATGCCCTCCTTTAACTTTGTGCCAATGAGAATGGCTACAGTATACCTTTGAAGCCTCCACCATTTTAGAATCATTACAGTTTGTGAAAAATGCATCATTAAGTTGGTGAAGTTTGAAAGTTGACAAGCACTTGAAAGTTCAGAGTCTTGACTCCAGATCTCTTTGGGTCCAAGACAACAAGTAGAAGAGTCTCAGGAGGTTATCCTATTCACAGTAAGCCAACAGAACATGTATACATGTATATACTTCAACCGGAAAACATTCAAGAACTGAGGTCTGCCTATTTTTCCTGAAGGGGTACATTCATTTAGGCAACAATCCAGATATATAATCGCAATGTGGGTTGTTAGAAAACAAAATGAGTTTCTAATAAGATTTGCTGTTGCCACATTGGGACATACAAAACTGATGAGAACCACACCAAGAAAAAAAGTTCAGTTCCCCTTGATTCTTAGTGTGAGGAGATTAACAAATATGCCAACTCATAAGTGGAATCTCTTTCCCTCTTGCAGCCAGGGGTTTGATAGTTCATCAAATAATGTACTGCTAGACTTCAGCATCTAAGGCTAGTTGAGCAAGGCAAAGTTTTCTGTTCAACTTATGTGATTGACAAATGCTGAATGTCATATTGCAAGTGAAGAATTGTACTGAACCCATTCTGATGACTTTCCCTTGGGGAGGAATCAGGAAAGAGGAGTCAAATCAGTTTATAACTTCAGCTTTTCTTCTGGTGGTGGATGATTTGGGAATGATGATGTTTCCTCCAAGGTGGTGGTGGTGGTCCCAGGGGGAAGAGAAATTGTATGACTTGGGCAGCAGACTATGCATCATTCTACTCTTCCTCAACCATTGTCAAGTTGGCCATTATGTCTCAAAACATGTTCCAATTCAAGGCTACAAAATGCACTGCACACCCTTAAAACAGAAAATGAGACCAGCAGCCTAAGCCAGCACCATGAAAAGTTGTAGTTCTCTTCATGGCCAAGCTGGTAAGCTTTTTGAACTGGACTGCAAACTGAGTGTAATTGCAGTGTAATTCCATCTGATGAAGAAAACTTTGAAAAATGTTCCTGACCTTTTGCTTTTGTCAACCTTGTTGTGAATGAAGATCTGTCTGCACCAGAAACACTTGTTATTGATGCAAAGTTTCACGTAATTTCAGGCACTGGTTCATGCTCTCCAGTGTCATGCATAGAGCAGTCCTTTCTATTTGTCTGACTTCCTGTATCAAACCTGCTCATACAGAGGGCTACATACTAGAGATGCTGTAATACCATCAGTTCCAATCAGCAAAAAAACCGTAATATACACTTCTTGGATGGGCACTAGCATGCGGGGAGGATCTGTGTTATGTATGAAGAGGAAAGGACTCTCCATTGACGACACAAAAATTCTTTTACAGTACATAAAACCAACACTGGGGGTGCACAACAGGACATGACTGGGTCTCCATGCACCCCATGGCTGAATGACCTTTGGGATCTTCCAATTGCAAACTTTTGTTCTGCCTTTTGATTATGTCTCTGAGACAATACTCCTCGATTATGTCTCTTTTTGCTAGAACTTTGTATCAATGGTAGAGGATTTGGTAAATTAATTCCACACAAAATTAAGAAAGAAGTAAATTTGGCTGAGAAATCAATATCAGAGTTTTGGATTTCTTGTGTGTTGTTTCAACTACTGTCATCACACACATGTACTAGTTTGATGTACTGCTTTCTTGGGCACTCATGGCTTCAAAGTTGTAAAGGATTCACTAGAACCTAGAACAAAGAAAGACTTGAAACATGAATGTACAACGTCCTCTGGTGGAGGATATTGTTAAAAGGCAATTTTGATATCAATACTAATAATGCAATGAAGCAAAAGATGTTGAATAAAAGAAGTCAAATGTATGACAAAATCTCAAGTGAGAGAATGCTCACAAATATGCCAATGAAAACAAAAGATTTTTGCATCAAGCCAGGCACCCAATTCAGTATACAGTCTAGCTCCAAGTTTGAACAGGGAAAAGTGCACAACCATGCCTTCTTAGAAATGGAAGGCACAGTGTTAGATTGAGACAGCAGCCATGTCCAATGGAAGAAGGCCGGAGGGCCAGGGGACACCCAGAATCCTTTGTGCTTCTGACTCTGATGCAAAGTCTCTTCGCTTGTCAAACACGATCACCGAAATAGAGATGGGGAGAAAAGAATATACATTCAGAAGTTTTGAGAACTTAATATTTGCAATTTAAGTCAACCTGTATAGAATTTAGACATGAGCTGACAATAAGTTCATCAATAGTTCAGATCTGACAATAAACATATAACATGAACAGGAAAAAGAGGAAACTCAACCCAAAAGCACCAAAAAACTGAGATTCCAATAATTGTAAAAGTCACCCGCATATTCAGTGACCATCAACAGCAACATTTCTTGTAGTGACCAGCTACTATAGCATCCCAATTGACTGCATCACTTCCCAGCAGTGGGTGTAGTTCAACATCATACATTGACATACTGAGTTCCTGTCACAAGACTCATGGGAAGACTCAAATGTGATGCTGCCTAGCTTTTCAAATATATCTATGAGACTAAAATCACCAAAAAATGAAGAAGGGAAACCCAAAAAGGATAAAAACCAGAAAAGAACCAAATGAAAATAAAGGGAGAGGAGAGAAACAACACACAACTTTCAGAACATGACATTTTGAGTAAACAATTGGACTAGTTGGAAAAGCTCTGCACTCAGGATCAAGAGGCCCTTGAAATAAGATTCAAAAGGTGGAAACACTGACAGAAACCTTGCTTTGCTAAGCAAACAAATCTAGAAACAGGTTCATTCTAATAGAAACTTAGAAGAATAATCTTTACAAGTTCAAAAAGACCCTACATGCGACATTGAAAGTGGTGGGGTCTGACAGTGGCATAAATGAGGGAGGACAAAAAGTAAGCAGCCAATTCCAAGTATTCACAACATCAGTACAATGAGAGATGAATTGCTGTGATTTTGCTGTGTTTTTGGGGAAGTCTTTTGCCAACACACAAAGGTATGACAATGGACATTGTTAAGGAGAGACAGCATGATAGTTTCTGCCCTGTAAAGCAAGCTGAAGCTGCTCTATGTTGTTGAGTTTAAACCTATGGCCGCAAGGTTTTTGGAGGGCATTTGAGCTGGATACTTATGAAAGCAGGTCCAAGCTAACAGTGGGGTGATTGTAAATACCTGGCTTGGGCAAAGATCACAAAGAAGGAAGCACTAACTATACAAGAGGCCTTGACAATTGCCCATGTCTATCTCCTTTTCTTCGTGCAAGAAATTCTGACAACTTAGAAAGATTTTCTTGCCAGAGCAGGGAATTTGAAGATTTTTATCCAGTGTGTGTAAGCACTCCCCACTCCTGCCAACAGCACAGTATTTCAGGACATATTAGGGCAGTGTAATATGCAGATTGCCTTGAAGGCTCCCATCAGAAGAGGGATATACAAAGAAAAGAACTAGGAACAGCTGCAAACTTGCAACTTGTGAAATTAATATACTTTGGCACCAGAAATTGCACTTCACAGTTGGAGAGCACAATGAAGACTATTCAACCTTAAGTGAGATTCACTGTTTGCATCTAGTGCTGCTGCAATCAGCAAGCTGTGCAAGTTTCCCTCCCAAATCTACCAAATAGAACAGGGAATCCTTGAGTGCCACCTACATGCACATGAGTATATGGTTGCTTCAGGTTATTTTGGGTAAAAATGCATGATCTAGTCATAAGGTCCCAACGTTCTAATTTCCAAACAGTATATTGACTGTGTAAATGTGTAAGATATCTATTAGATTGCAGAGAAACTCCACCAAAATACGCTGAAGGTAACCATTGTGTTGGTTCTGGCCAAGCCAAGACAAACACAACAAGAATCAGTGGAGTGATAACCGTCAGTGTCAGTCCAAAGTATCAAACCATCACATTCATCATGAATGTCATTGACTAGCTGCCATTTCTCCCTGCTGACTTCATCAGCTCCTAACAGTGGGTGTACACAAGTACATTAATCATCTGCTCAAAACTGACGGCAAAAAATTGTAGAACGTCTGTGCCTAAGTTTCTGTTGCATTTTCAGAAGCACAGGAAGACTAAGTTATGATGTTGGCTGGCACTTAAAAGGCATAGCTAATAAGATCATATCCTCATTCAGGTTGCAACAAGCTTGTGTGGGTACACTTCATTTCATTTTACCTTGCCTTGATACAGCATCTAAGCGTAAGGCACAGAGAGGACTACATAGAGGGCATAACATGAGTAAGATGTACAAATTAAACTAGATGCAATTCTCTGGACCTGTCTTCCACAAGACATGTTTTGCACCCATGACATGGCAAAGAAAACTCCCCATTGGCAATTTGGAGGTAACTGCATAGCTGAAGAGATGGAGCCTGTACCTTATGAGAACTACCGAGATTTCAGATTCTCCTAATAGGTGGACTTCTTCAAAATGTTATAGATCTTCGTTTGTGAAGTCTTGGATCTCAGTTGCCGTGCCTCACTTCTCGTAGAAACTGTCTTAGCAGAAGATTTCTTGTCACCCTGAGGAATATGAACCAAAAAATCTCAGGGTCCAGAGAAATTCCTGACACCAAATCCTTTTCCTACCTCACATTCAGCAGGTAAGAACCTTTCTAAGAAACTGTGTACAAATATGTTGTATATGGTGAAGTGAGTACCTTGGAAGAATGTCCTGTGGAAGGAAGCTTCAAACTTTGCTCTGGTTGATTAAGCTCTGCTGTACGCTGCATTCTGGTCATTAGAGTATTCACTCTCACTGCCTTACTGTTCTTTGAGGTTTTTGCTTTCAGAGAAGATGAATGGACACTTGAAGTGAGAATCCTCACATCTTCATCAATAATATTTCTGGTGGAGATTCTGGCACTGCTTGAGCTGGACTTCAGAAGTAAATCTCCCATAGATGTTGCAGCATTTTGATTAACGGCTACATCCTCTTTTGTTTTGGCTTCTTGGATAGACTGTCGGGTGATTCTTGATGCCGAACGCTCAGGTGTAAGGCTGTTATCTACCTCCGCACAATTTATAGGTTTCTCTGTACTGGCCTCAATATATTTCTTGCCCTTCCTGTTGGCAAGGTTGAACTCCACAGCCTTGCTTCTTGTAAACATCTCTTTACTCACCTTGCTCTTTTTGTTCTTGCCCTTTGTGTTGGCTAGGTTGAGTTCCACAGCCGCACTTCTTGTAGGCATCTCTTCACTCACCTTGCTCCCATTCTTGTGTTTCAGGTTGGCAGGGCTGAGTTCCACAGCCAAACTTCTTGTAGGTGTCTCTTCAACCACCTTGTTCTCCTTCTTGCCCTTCATTTTGGCAGGTCTGAGTTCCACACCAACACTACTTGTAGATGTCTTGTCACTCACCTTGCTCTCTTTCTTCTTTTCCTTCATGTTGACAGGGCTAGCCACTTCGCCCCTCATGTCAATAGGGCTGAGTCCCTCAGCCTTACTTTTGGAAGGAATCCCTTCACTCAACTTCCTCTCCTTGCTCCTTGTTGTGGCGGGGCTGAGTTTCAGATCCATACTTCTTGTGGGTTTCTCTGTATTCACCTTACTATCCTCCCTCTTCCGCTTCCTATTGGTAGAGCTGAGATCTACCGCAGTACTTCTTGTAGACTTCTCTAAACTGATTGGACTCTCCTCCATGTGCGTCCTGTTGGCAGCATTCAGTTCTGTTGTTGTACTTCTTGTAGCCCTAACCTGAATTTCCTCATGCTTCCTGAAAGCAGGGCTAAATTCTTTTGCCATGCTTCTTGTAGCTCTTGCCTCACTCTTTTCCTTGTGCTGTCTGTTGGCAGTGGTGACCTCTATGGCAATATGTGCAGGTTCCTCTGCACTCACTTTCTCATTGCCCTTCCTCTTCACAGGGCTGAGTTCTGCAACCAGACTTTTTGAAGCCTTTTCCACAGTCACCTTACTCTTTGCCTGACTCTTTTCCCTGTGCTGTCTGTTAGGAGTAGTGACCTTTACGGCAATATGTGCAGGTTCCTCCGCACTCACTTTCTCCTTGCCCTTCCTCTTCACAGGGATGAGTTCTGCAACCAGATTCTTTTCCAAGGCCAGGTTACTCTCTGCCTTGCGTTTCCTGTTGGCAGTGCTGAGTTCTGCATTCATACTTTCTGTAGGCTTCTTGGCACTCACCTTACTCTTCATCTTGTGCTCTGTGTTGACAGGACTGTGCTCTGTAGCCATGCGTTTTGTAGGCTTCTGTGCACTCACATTACCCTCCACCTTGGAGTTTGCATTGGCAGGGTCAAGTTCTATAGCCATTTTTTTTGCAGGCTTCTCTGCAGTTGCTTTACTGTCTGCCCTGCGCTTCCTGTTGGCAGGGCCGAGTTCTACAGCCACACTTCTCATAGGATTCTCTCCACTGGAATTACTCTTCTCCTCCTTGCGCTTCCGGCTAGTAGGGCTGAGTTCTACAGCCACACTTCTCATAGGCTTCTGTCCACTGGCTTTACTCTTCTCCTCCTTGCCCTCCCTGTTGGCATGGCTGAGTTTCATAGCCATTCTTACCAAAGGCTTCTCTGCACTGACCTTTTGTTTTTCCTTCCTGTCCTTCCTATTGGAATGGGTTAGTTCCATAGCCATGTTAATAGGCTTCTTGCCACTAACCTTCCTCTTCTCCTTCTTGCCCTTTGGGTTGGCAGAGATGAGTTCTGTAGCCATGCTTGTTGCAGTCTTATCTGCACTGACCTTACTCTTCTCCTTCTTGCCCTTTGTGTTGGCTTTGCTGAATTCCACAGCCATGCTTATTGTATTCTTCTGTGCACCCAGCTGACTCTCCTTGTGCTTCCTGTTTTTAGCAGGACTGACTTCTAATGTCATTGGTCTTGCAGGCTTCTTTGCACGCACCATGCTCTCCTCCTTATGCCTCCTGTTGGCAGGGCTGGGATCTATTGTCATGCTTCTCCTAGGCTTCTCTGGATTTCCCATAATCTCATCCTTGTACTTCCTATGGGCAGGGTTGTGTTCTACTGCCCTGCTTCTCTTAGGCTTCCCTGCACTCATCTTACTTTCCTCCTTGTGCTTCCTATTGGCAGGGCTGTGTTCTACTGCCACAATTCTCCTAGGCTTCTCTGCACTCACCTTACTTTCCTTGTGGTTCCTGTTGGAAGGGCTTAGTTTAATTGTTGTAGGTTTCTCTACACTTACCTTCCTCACTCTCCTTTTGCCCTTCCTGTTTGCAGGCTTGAGTTTGATAACCACACTTCTTGTAGGCCTATCAGCAGTCAGCTTCCTCTCTTCCTTGCCCTTCCTGTTAGCACGACCTACTCTCTGCCGCTTTGAGAAACGACCAACCTGTCACAATGAACCATCCCAAACTCATATCTGTTATCCATAATGTATACTTACAGTCAACAGTGTTCACAAATTTTGCATAAGTCTATATTTGCCTCTCAGTGACGCCAAAAGAGATACTAGCCAGAATGCTATCTATGGTATCACCTACATTACCTGATCTCTTAGCTTTGTATTCCAAGCATCCTCCACAGCTTTTGCCTGCAGCAGGTGAATTCCTGTTGTTATTACATCTCCTGCCTGTGAAGTAGCTTTGGCTGCTCGCACCATTGCATCTCTTGCAGCAGCTATGGCTCTCTTCTTCATCTCGCCAGCAGAAGTAGCAGCTGCTGTCATCATCATATGACTTTCCATCTGCTACATTGAATATCATGAGCTCTTATCCAGTGTCATGGGTCCAAGGTAGCCTTTCAACAAGCTGGCCCTCCTCTAGAAGTAAAGATACTGCTCCCTAATCTCAACTATCTTTCCTAGCATTTCAAAGCATGATGAATATCTCAGCAAACTGGAGGAGAAGGGATTTGCCAAATACATACCTGAGCATTTCTACCCTCATCCCTGCCATTGCTGTTGCAAAATGTCAAATGCAGTGGCACAGCTTCAGTGCCAGCTGAGCCTTCCTCAATCCTCAGACCAAGGTGGTTGAAAGCTTCATTGGAGGCCTGTGTGATGGCCTTGGCAGCCTCAACAGCAGCCTTGGTAATGGAGGCAGCTGCCGCAATTGTTGCAGCTACAGATGCTATCTGAGCATCCCATACAGCTCCCAATTCAGAGGGGTACTGAGACTGAATGCGTGCCCAAACACTCTGACTTTGTTCCAAGACTGAAGTTGCTGCAACCATTGCATCTTGAGCACTATTCTGCACCTGCTGGAGTTGCTTGTCTGTTTCCATTTGCATCTGTAATTCCAGAGACTGAGGAGCAGTAGCAAATTCATAGAGTGAAGGACCAGGAGCACATCTTACTGTGCCAAGCCCTGAATCCTTGGGCTGAAGATGATCTGCCAATGGTACGACTGGCAAGCTTGTCTGATGCTCAGAAGGGACAACCTGCATTGCTGAGGCCATTAAATCCTGTGGCTCCTGTGTGCAAGCTGTCTTTTTCTTCATAAAGTTGGCTTCCACAAAATCAGGATTTCGAGTTGCCGGCATCATACCCTCTACTCTCAGATCTGTGTTTGTTGATGTGTACATAGGGGATGCACAAGAAGCAACATGAGGCATAACACTGGCCACAGCATCTTGAGATTCAAGAGTAATTGGCTGGCTGACTGGTGAAGTGGTGCAAGGAGCTGGATTAAAATATTGCAAACCAGACATAGGAACTATCTCTGGCATGATCTCAGGTCTCTCAACCATAATAGCAGAGGTCTCAGCAGGATATGAGTTTTGTGGTATCTCCTTGAATCTACCTCTTTCCAAACCCACTTCACTTTCAGGCTGTGGACACTTCCTCAGACTTTCTTTGTTGACCAGAGTGTCTGATGTGGGCAGAAAATCCAGTTCCCCAGATTCACCCTGCAATTTTGCTGTAGGAACAGTGTCAGTTGATGAAAGAGGCCCATCTGAGTGGTCAACAACCTCTGTCACTGTCCCAGCTGACATAACATTCTGATGACATACTTCAACAATTGAAGTATTGCTTGTAGAGTTCTCATAGTTTAGTGTTTCAGGAGGAATTGTACAGTCTGTACAAATTGCGTTGGAGGACTGTATTGCATTTGCCGTCATACTTGATGAAGGCTGATTGGCATCTGTATTTTCCTTAGGGACTCCATCTGATAGACAACAAGTTGGTCACAGCCATCAATCTCACTGTGTTTGCAAAGCCCTCATACACAGTGCATTCCAAGTCTAGAACAACAAACGATCAAGGAGGAATAAGTAAGAATGCAATTTTGTTCTTATTATCTGTTGGGATCATTATATAGATATTATTTGTTGTGGCCCTGAATTCTGGCTGAGATTCAGATGACAATCCACATGGGCAGCTGTAGAATAACAGCAGTAATGCTCAGAGGAAGATTGGAACCAGTCAACACAGTGAGAAACCAGATTATTTGGTTCAATTAAGATTGTCAAACACCAAACTTATAAGCAAATGACGACAGAAAAGATTGCCTTTCTGTTTCATGACAATGCCTAGGTGTTACATGCATGCACTAGAGACAGGCCACATTGATAAGATGGACAAATAATAGGGGACAGGTATGGGACAAGGAAGTACAAGGTTAGAACCAAACAGACCTCTTGGGGATTTCAAAAATTTAGTCATCACCGATGATTGCTCTTGGCCTGGTTGTTCATGGCTGTCATGACATCCACCATAGACATATGTCAAAGATCAGGTGAGGACTGTACTTGCTCAACATTGGTGTCTGATGGGTAGTTGTTGCAATATCAAATGCAATTCAAATGGACAAAAACATGCAAGAAACCTTTGAAAGAAGGAGAGAAAGCCATAAATCACTATCTACAGAAACAAGGGTTCTGTAGCCATCAAAGGACCCACTTGGACTCACAGCAATAATCTAGAGACAAGACTTGGTGATGACATCTGCGTCTGCTGCAAACAATCTGTGGGGGGCATAGAGGATTGAAATGCAGCCTCTGAACTGAATTCAGGAGGTAAAACTGGGGTTTTCACCACTGGAAGCCCACTTAAGAGATTTGGAGCGACAGCAGCTTCTTCTGCAATTGACAGTGCAAAATCCTGCACTGGTTTCACTTCCAACATGGCCGATTTAGTTTCATCTTCATCCATGAAACCATCATGTCCATTCTCTCTTCCCACCATCCCTAATATACCAGTCTTGATTGCAGTCACATTGTCATCTGTTGCAAATCCACCTCCAAGTTTTTCTTGAGAAATCACACACTGTGGATCCAACATGGTGGGAGACTGTACATCTACCTCCAGATCTTCGAGAAGTCCCTCTAGGTGGAGTCCTGCATTGTCACCACTGTCCATGAAGGTATCATTGCCATTACTTTCTTTAATCTCATCTCCACCTTGTGGCATGTCTTTGCTTCTCTCTGCTGCCACAAGCTCATCAATTTGAGGCTTTGGAGGAGCTGTGGAAGTCTGCATATTGAAAACTGGTAAAGCGCGTGCCTCCTAATCTAGGTATAGAGCTGGATGCACTTTGAATGCTATGTCAGGATAGTTGAAATCTGTTGCTTCATTATTGCTGATTGGTGTAATAACATCTGGCACCAGTACTAGACGCTTTTCCTTCTCAGACACTGCACCAGGCCAAACAGAAAACTCAACCAGACCAATAAGTACAAACCTGAATACATCATTTGCCATTCTCTGCAGCTCATGTGAAGCTGAACTAAGGGCATACACCAGTCCTCTATACTGCTGCTTCCACTTGTATACTGATCCCAGGTATAAAGCTAACAATGGTTTTCAACACGAACACTATTACCTGCTTGGTCAACATCAAGAAGTGGAAACTGAATTTGAGGATCTTGTGTGAGAGGTGGCTCTGAAACCCTCTCTTCATTCCCGACCTGCACACAAGCTGCTTTGTGGTTTGGGAACTTCCTGCCTTGCTGTTTTGTCATATGTTCCTCAGTTGACATTACTACTGCATGTTTTGTCTTGCTATTAACTACAGTTCCACCATCACCTTCTTGCAACTCAGAAAGAATCTCCTCACCTTCAGTTATTACCACAGATGGCTCCAAAGCTGTCTCATTTGGCGAAGGTTGTCTCATTTGGCAAAGGTTGCAATGCCTCCAGCATCTCTTTCACAGACCTGCCAGCAGAGATGGTCCCATCAGTAAATTCATTTGCATGAACCACCATGTCTTTGCTTGAGCTTCCATTTACAGGCTCAGTAGAGCCTGTTACAGAGGAAGAATTATCTGTAGACTCTTGTCTGCAACTCTGATCTGATTTGTCTGCTCCTCCACTACCAGGGCCTTTTCTTGAGTTAACAGACCACTTTGTTAAAGCTCTACAGCATCTCCACTCAAGCACAGTCTGGACATTCTGTGATGGAACGTATACACAGATCCCTCTTTAAAAGCCCTTCCACTGTAAAGTGAAGTGCTTGACAACAGATGTGACCAGCAAGTTTTTGTCTCTTCTCTCCTTATCCTTCAGTCTAACTTGTCCTCAGAATTGTGCATGGTGCTGCACGTCTTCACACCAAACAAAGTTTTCCTCACTCTTCCTCTCCTAGAGGGTCTATATGGTTCTTCTCTTACAATCACATACAATGCCCACGATAATTGTTCACTTTCAATTGAATTGAGGGACACACAGGAAGATGTTGCATGAAACTTGCATGAGCACCCAATGAGCCAAGACAGAATTGCAAGTGATCTCAAACAAGTTTGCAAAGACACAAGAAACACTGAAAATCATCATATGTTTCAGGACAGGTTGATCTCCTTAGCCAATGGATCCTTTGTTAGTGCTTTCTCTAATAATTTTGGTTTGCCAAGCTTCAGATTTCACCAACCTTCAATTTAGGAATCAAAGACAGTTGTTAACCTGGATGCACTCTCGCTCATTCCATGAGTTTCCTCATCATCATCTTCATCCTCCTCCTCCCCATGATCACACTGCAAGAGCTGCACAAAAGCAAGCAATGTACAGATCAACTTCCAACTGGTTTTTAGAGGTTTCCACTTCTAATATTGGCTGTCTAACAGTCTATGGTCCTCCGCAGATTAGCCAGTTCTCTTTGTTGGATGATCATCACAGCCAAGAGGCATAGTTTTTTGCCTTGTTGATCTGTGTCCAATCTCAGCTGCATAATGACAAACCTTTTTACTGAACATACATGCTGAATAAAGAAGCATCATCTCTCTTCCTCCATATTCTCTTAGAGCATCAAATCCATGGCCACAATGTTGCCACAAGGAAATTCTACCAAGTATAATCTGTGAGATGATGTCTCATCAGTGAGGCATTGCCTGTTCTTTAGTTTACTGTGCTATACTTCTTCTTCTTGGATAAACAGAACTCAATTTCTTGAACCCACTAGAATGCATGTGATTTAGATCTGCAAAGATCTCCACATGTCACACAGAAAATCCAAGATTCAATATTCTTTCTTGTTCCTCATCTGAGAGCTGATAGAGATTTCTTGTCCCTTGAATACTGCTCATCACCATATGGGATCATCATGCACTTTCATTTGTCAAAACTATTCTAGAGAAATAGTCTCTTGCACTCAATGCCACAACACAAATTACAGCTAGAAAGGGACACTACTTTCTCTTGGCATTTAATCCTTTATGTTCCTTCAGATTTGTTTCCCAAGGAAACTGCATCCATTGCAGCACATGTCCATACATATATACAAACAGACTGGATTTAGATAAATCACAGTCTTAAAACAAAAACATTGAAGTGCAACCTGTCTCATTTTCTTCAATATGCAACAGTTAAGATGGATGCGAGATTTAGATGCAAGTTTTTAAGTTGAGAGGAAAGAAAGATTTTCATCTTGTTCTTTGTTGCCAAAGCAAAATTGGACTGTACAGGTACTCACACAATGGATCCTACCAAACAAAAGCAATGCAAAAGAGGAGGCCTCCATTTCCCCGCACAAAGAATACCAAAATGACATATAATTCAAGTGCTTCCAGTGCTCAATACTACCACCTTGAAAAGTCATCCGACAACACCGTTGAACTCATTTCTCCCATAATATATACATCAGAGGAAACACACAGCAAAGCAAAACATTGGAATACTCACCTATATTTACTATGTGCTGCCGAAAGCACTTGAGGAAGGAAATGAGGAAAGCAAAGTCCATTTCTCTCGAAACCAAAGAAGTACCAAAAGACCTACGACGGGAAACAAAGAAAGAAAGAAAGAAACCGACCGACTTTGTTTCTGTTTTAAAAGCGGTTTCCAAAACAAGACCGTCACAGCAAGATAGAAGCTTTTCGATGTCACTAGAACGTGAGGAAAGATGCAGATAGGGCTCACATGATCTTGTGAAAGGAAGCTCCTTTCTTTCCTCAACGAAAATCGCAACAACCAAAAGCTTCGTCTTTGACAAGCTCTTCCTCCTCACCTTTCGTTCTTTCTTTCGTTCTCCTCGTTTTCTTCTCGCTTGCGGCACTCCCCTCGTCCCAACCAGGATGAAATTGCCATCGTTTGTTGGACCGGACACAGAAATGGATGAATTTCACTGAACCATTATCCATCGGAGCAGCTCCCAAAATGGATGACTGTTTTTTCATTCGTCATCCGTCAAAACATCATAGATGAACTTATTCATCCGTCCTCAAGCAATAGAATACCCCACACAACGTGTAAAGGTAATGCCTCTGAGGGGTGCAGTGTACCCCAGTTGAGGTCATCCTTGATATGCCAATTTTCGTCCTAGTTCCCATTCCCTTGCTCAATTATTTCATCCACAAGAACTTAAAATGGGTTTGCCCTCTTGTAAAGGAGCAGATGACAACTATTTTCATCGTTATGACTAAGGCAACTGTCATCTACTGGCTAATGCTATAAAGCCTACACTACAGAGTCAGGGTAAAACAAACCAGCACCTACGTTGGTTACCTTCAGCTTTCTTTATAAGACTTAATCAAACTTTCTCACTTAAGCTTTAATATTTCCTTTAAAACCTTCAACCTAAAGTTATGCAAATTTTTTTTACAAGAATGTTAGGGTTCTGCCCTCCATTTCTTTGAACTGATTTGCTCCAGTGAGTTGGTAGGCTACAACTCTCGTTGGGACTCTTCAGAAACTTTGGATGGCTTACTTTCCCATATTTACTTACCAGGTTTTTCATTTGGCTTTCTTGTTCTTCAATCAAGTAGTAGCTACTTACTCTTTTTTTTTTTTTTTGGTTTCTGGGTTTTTTTTAACTTGAAGATCCCAAATTCCATGGGGTCTTTACTCAAAGGTGGCATCCAATTTAGAAGACATCAATTTGTGACAAAAACCTGCGTTGTAAAAA
>Ga0116227_10002159_pt1 | contig 44926 bp, 39 predicted proteins | sample S1TSphgellanicum_FD_89693 | JGI IMG/M metagenome (GOLD analysis project Ga0116227, IMG submission 89693) | Host-associated microbial communities from peat moss isolated from Minnesota, USA - S1T2_Fb - Sphagnum magellanicum MG | ecosystem: Host-associated > Plants > Peat moss > Unclassified...
AGGAGGGTGTTGGATGGAGGAGCAAGCTGGCAAAAAGGTTCCAACAGAATAATTTTGCAGCAATGATAGAGGGGGGTTCGGTTACAATCATAGTTGGATTTGTGGGTTCGGTTACAATCATAATTGGGTTCGTGGGTTAGGTTTAGTGGGATTGTAGGTTACGTTACAATCATAATTTGGTTTGTGGGTTAGGTTTAGTGGGATTGTAGGTTAGTTACAAATCATAGTTGGGTTTGTGAGTTAGGTTTAGTGGGATTGTAGGTTAGGTTACAATCATAATTGGGTTTGTGGGTTAGGTTTAGTGGGATTGTAGGTTAGTTACAATCATAGTTGGGTTTGTGGGTTAGGTTTAGTGGGATTGTAGGTTAAGTTACAATCATAGTTGGGTTTGTGAGTTAGGTTTAGTGGGATTGTCGGTTAGGTTACAATCATAATTGGGTTTGTGTTAGGTTTAGTGGGATTGTAGGTTAGTTACAATCATAGTTGGGTTTGTGGGTTAGGTTTAGTGGGATTGTAGGTTAGGTTATAATCATAGTTGGGTTTGTGAGTTAGGTTTAGTGGGATTGTAAATTAGTTTACAATCATAGTTGGGTTTGTGGGTTAGTTTATTGAGATTGTAGGTTAGGTTATTGGGTTTGTGCCAATTTGTGGTGTAGTAGTAGTAGTAGTACATTATTATATACTATGTACAAGTGTGTTTGTGAAAATAATGTTGTTGCCCTAGGGGGGGGGCCCATTTCATGCAGCTGGATCTATCTAGAGTAGGCTTCCCAAGCAACACAAGGGTGGTGAAGAGCTTGTTGTGTTGCTATTGATGCATAGTAGGTAGGGTTAGTTGTCACCATGATGATGATGATGATGAAGAAGGTGATGATTCTTTTGAAACAATTAATTTTTTTTCCAAAAGGTTGGGTCAAGGGGGTTGATTGATTGCAAGTAGTTGGATTGATTGCCTTCTCCTATTGAGCTACCTAGTTTCAAGTTTTGATGGAGAATTCAATGTGTACATGTCTTATAAGTGTCTATTTTTTGGTTTTGGAAGCAAAAAAGGATGATTGAGAGGCTTCTTTCCCCCCAATTTTGGTCACATTGTACGATATGATTAGTGTCAAAACTGCCAACTTACTACGGTTTCACAATTATCAACATTTTTGGGTGACATAATTCATTTGATACTCGTTGTTGTTGGCAAGGTAGGTACCCAACTTGACCCAAAACAAATATGTAGAAATATTGAATACCATTCCAATAAGAACTATGAAAATCTTTCAATGAAACTAATAGGTAGGAAAATGATGGCCACAAATTATTTACATGTTTCAATATTGGATTAATAGTCAAGGTTGCATCTTATTGATGCATCAACAATCAGTTATCAATACCTAAACACTAGAGTTGTCTGTAAAGTCATGCTATTCTGGGGGTGAGAATGGCCAATTTTGGCATAATAATAGAGCATCAAATGCGTAACTGGGAATGAAAATTTTACAAAACGAAATACCTCGGACCCAAAGTAGTTTTTCCACTACTTTTGGTGGTACACTGAGTTTCATCCGGTCTTTCCTTTTTCCTGAGCGCCCCCACTGCTGCTACATATATGTTCACTGCTCCTACCTGCACAATAACTATAATTACTCTCGAACCTTGTGCAGTAAATGCTGAGTTTCAGCATTTCATACTGAGATTTAATAAAGTTTCCTTACTTTCCAGATACCACTGAAAGAGGGGATATTTGGGGGGAGGGGGGGAAGCAGACCCAAAGACACAGTGACTTTACGGATAACTTTGTTTGAAATGAAATAAAATTTAAGTTTTCCATTGGCACACAAGCAAGGAAAGTATTCTTTCAAAACTTAAAAGCCCAGTTCTCAACCAAAGTGGTCAATGTGAGGAACACATCCATTGTCAAATTATATTTGAATTGCAAGCAAAATTCAAATCCAAGAATTTCACTATACGAGAAATTATGTACTCATACATGAAATTTTGTTTAGTGAGTCACTTCACTTGGTTAGTAAACATGTCAAATTTACCCACTAGCTATTTTTATGTTGCTATTTATATTTTGGAGGTTTAACTTTATAATGGTTGAATTTTTCTTGGCGAGGTGTGTAGAGGTTGGATAATTATTCATGTCATATACCCTTACAAGTATGGTCTATCATATGCAAAACATATCGTACCATGTATAATTTTCCTTATGCAATACAATACAAACAATAACAAAAGTGTATTACATTGTAAGTTGTTATACAATGAATTCATTCATGTTCATACCACTTTTGTGATGGATTTGGCTAAAGAATCACATGGTACTTTCAGATTGTTGCAAAAGTGGATGTAGTACAATGCCATTGAAGAAGAGTGAGGTTTAAGTCCTTCTCTCATCAAAGAAGCCATTCAAGACTATTTTCTCTAACCAATTCAACTTTTCACCTGAGTTAATTCTAAGGTTATCAAATGAATTCATCTTTGCAAAACAACAAAATCCTAACACCATGAACCCTTAATAAGGATGGCATATTAAAGCTTTAGTGATCCATCTTGAAAACATCCCTCATGTAGATACTAGGCAAGTAGGTTAGGCTCTCCATTAATCTTGATGAGAGGAATATTTTCTAATGGTTGTCATGAAAGTTCATTGCATTGAACCTTTCAAGTTGAACTAAGAATATTAATTTGACTAGCTTTTTTGAAATTGAAGATGCTTCACCCACTAACCCACCTTTGGTTGGCATTAAGGTAAGTGAGATTACTTATTGATGTACATTTGAAATTGCCCACATGAATGCTATTACTATCATGGACAAATGGGGCTTCAACATGCATTGTCATCATGGGGTCTTGGACCATTGACATGCCATATGCATGGTGATCAATAGGTACCCCATGCTTAAAATATGTAAGTCAATTAGTCCCTAAGGTTTGACAATGTTGGATAGATGAGCATATTCAAGATGTATTACCTATCCACCATCATAAGGTCCAAAAGTAGACCAAGGTGAAGGAAATGAACATATATATTGTATGGACACATCAATCTTGTATCCATAAGGAAAATATAGGGCAAAAAAGGGTAAATGCATTACTTGTAAATGTTGGTCATTATACTCATGCAAATTTAAAAATCGAAACTAACATTCAATCTTCTAGACACCCACATTAGTGTTTTCATTCTCAAAATTTATAAGTTGTTCATGTGGCAACTTGGATTATATGGCACATGTTGCTCACATGACATCACAAATATAAGGTATTTGTCAAATCAAAATTGTGAAATATGAAAATTGTGTGAATTTTTTTTTAATTAATTTTCTTGAATTATAATGTGATTGAAGAACCAATTGCATAAATAACTCCACTCATTGATTAATTCAAGTAAAAATATGAGAGATATTTTGCAAGGCCATAAAATATGACATTCTTGTGACATATGGTCAAGTGGACATGGTAGATTCCTCATCATTTTGGGAAACCCACTAGATCACTTTATGAATCACAACTATTATTGACCATATCAAGGATTTCAAAGTGTTTAATGGGATCTTCATAAAATTAAAGGTCACTTCTATTAACTTAGGCTTGTCAAGGTCGAGATTAGGTGGCAAATGTTTTTCAACAATTTTTTTTTGAAAAAAAATTGAATTAATGTGCTTTTTCTAGTGTAAAATTGATTAGTTTTGCTATTTTTGGGGAAAAGGGTTGCCAAATTTTCAATATCACAAAATTGAAAAAAAAACCTCGGTTGATACAAATTGTCCAAAACAATGTGCTTCTCATTTTCAAGGTAAATACTAAATACCTATTCACAAGGCAAGAGAAAAGTGTTTATTATTTAAATGTGTCACCAAAAAAAGAGAAATGTCATAACTATAGATGATAGCTAACTAGCTTCATGTAGTACCTTGACAACTTTGGCACAAATTATATTTTTTTTCAAATGTCAAATAATTTTCTCAAAGAGAATTTTTTGTGAAGGAAAATGAAGAATCTTTACAAATATTTTGAAATATTATGTTTAAAAGAAAAAAATCCTCAAATTTAATTAATTAAATTCTTCAGCAGACATGTGTTAGTGCCAAAAAGTGTTGGTGTTGCTATCTAGCCTCATTCACACATATTCTTTTAAACAAATTTGTAACCTTTTTCTTTTCCTAAAGCACTCATAGAAATTTCCTTGTATATTTGAAGGGCACCATATATATCTCTAAACATCCCTCTTTAAAAAGCATAGAGTTCTTTAGCCTACTCCAAGAGTGAGAAGGATCTTACACCTATAATAAGTAGGTGTAAGATCCCTCCCACTTGAGTAAGGTGTATGAATCGCTCCTCCTCCTAGGTCTAGTGATCTATGTTTTTATACATGATAACATTCACCTTATGCTTTATTATCATAAAGCTTCCAGGTGGGGACATTCACCTTATGGCTTTACCCTTTACACATGATGATAATAACCGATGTCGTGTGTGTAAATGGGTTAAAATTTAACACTCATAAATATAAATGCGAAAAGTTGAAACATGTAAAATATTAAAAAATTATATTTACACGAAATTTACACATCATATATACAACTATTGACACTTACACACACAACACTAGTAATAATTAATAACCTTGATACAAAGCTTTTCATCTCCACTCTTGATTTGTTGGGTGTAATGCCTTGTTGCCATGCCATTACCTTACACAATTTATTTTTTTGTGTGTAGGTTGAAATGGCATTTTTGAGATAGCATTTCGACAAAACAAAAGTCTTGTCAAAAAAATTAAAATAAAATAAAATAAAATAAATCACTAAGCCTCACATGTGACATGTCCATTTTAAAATTACACCCTTTTTTCTTTTACCCACCCAGGGAACAAATAGGTATGCATGTTTTGCACAAGAAAGGAAATCCCCACTTTTACCTTTGCACAAAAAGGCCTTAATAAAAAAAGGCTTACAAGCTGCCAAATGGCAACAAGTAGCTCTATTATATAACACCTGGGGTGTGTGCTTTCTCAATTCATTAGGTACCAAAAAAAAAGGCCAAGAAATAAGGGATTGATGGCCAACTTTGATTTTTTTATTTTTTATAATTTTTTTCTTGTTTTTTTTTTAATTGGGCAATCATGAAGAATATAATAGACCTATAAATTAAAAAACACAAAAAAATTCTCAATTTTTTTCACATATGATCAATATATAATTATATATATATTGAACCTCACAACTCACATTCTTCTGTGTGGGAGTGCTCTCATGCAATGAGTTGTTACCTCAGGTAACCTCATCATGGTTTGAACCTGTGCACACTCCACTATGCACTCAACTAGGGAATTCATGATAACTCATGCACCTTAATTATTCACAGTAACTTGTGCACTCTTGCTGGTTACCTGGTCCATGGTAAGGTCTTTCCTTGACAAGAAGAGAGAGAGAAAGTGGGTAAAAATAAAAAATAAAAAACCCTCCCTCTCATCAAACACTCTCAAGCTCCTGAACTAAAAAGCCCTGGGAACTGATGAGTAAGACTCTATCTAGTGTTGATCATTTTTTTTCCCCTTACTAGGAGCACCAACATCAATCAATCAAAGCTCATTCATAGTGGGATGATTTTATTTTTTTGGGGGGGGTCTATAGTCTAGACTCTATTCTCACATCAATCAATCAAGGCCCCCATTCATAGTGGGAAATGTTATTTCCTACTACACCACACATCAATCAATTTGAAGCTCATTCATGCATTTCATTCATTTCCACTCAAAAATGAATGAATGAATGAATAAATGATTCAAATTACTCTTGCAATAAGAAACCACCACCAACAATGAATGATTCATACCTACCTAATTGCACGGAACCCAGAAAGAGAGAGTTGGGTTCTTCTCCTTGTTGGGTGGTCCTAGTGGATGTGGGGCCATGGGGGGAGCTGCTTTTAGAGACACAAGCTGCTGGATTAGAGTAGAGTTAAAGACTTGATCAGCTGTTGTTTAATTGTTGGACTTGATAATACTTTGACACTCTCCTTTAATTTGATCATTCTTCATAAAAACTAGTGTATCGCTCCAAACTAATAAGGTTGATCTCTTTTGCTAGTTTGCTTATAAAGATGACTCCTATTGCTTTAATGAGATACTCAAACTTGACCCTATTGAGTGGCTTTGTAAAGATGTCGACACTCTATTGACTAGTGGGTATGTATATTGAAGGTCAATGAGATTTTCATCCACTTTCTTTTTTAATAAAATGGTATTGTATTTTTACATGTTTTGTTCTATAGTGAAATATAGGGTTGTTAACTAGATTAATGTATTCGATTAGTTATCACACAACAACTTGATTGAATATGTATGTGTCTTTGAGCAACATATACCTCGATCACATGGTCTTTTTTGGAGGCTTCTATCATCACTTGATATTCCATTTTTGTTGATGAAGTTGCAATTGAAGGTTTGCTTCTTTGCACTCCATGAAAGAACTGACATACCAAGAATAAATATGTAGTCAAAAATGAACCTTTGACACTCACAATCTCCTACCCGTTCTATGTTTATGTCACCTTGAAGGGTCGTCTCTTCCCCATGCCAAAAAAAAATGCCATAAACTAGAATACCTTTTATATATTTGAATATTTGCATTGCAATGTCCATATGAGTTTCTTGAAGTTATTGCCATAAACCTTGAGACAATGCTTATCACTAGATAAATATCAATCCCAATGAGTTAGGTATATAAGTTGGCGAACTTTTCTCATGTAAAGTGCTGCATCAACTCGGGTGAATTTATGTTCAAAAGTAGCTTTAGATGTGGATGCATTTGCACCTTGCTAACTTGCAATCAAGCATGTTGAACTCGAAAAATCCACCCATTCTATCCCTATGTAATTTGATTCTTCCTAGATTGGTCATTTCAAATGCTTTCATTAGTTTACGTCTAATCCTTTCTATCTCACCCTTATAATCAACAACAATCAAAAAATTATCTACATATAATAGGATGATCACCATGTTTCTATCAAAACCTATTCTAAAATACAAGTTGTGATCAAACTCACCATGATTAAAATCAAAATCTTTGATAAATTGGTCAATTTTTCTAGTACCAAATTGTTGATGCCTATTTAAGTTCATTAAGTGCCTTCTTGAACTTACAAAAGATATGTTCTCTTCGAGGTGATACAAAACCTTCACATTGCTACATGAAAAGCTCCTTACATAAATCTCAATTTAAGAAAGTTGTCTTAATATCAAGGTGTGTAATGTTCCACCTTCTTTGTCAATGTTACCACTAGCCTAATTATCTCCCACCTTATTACTAGTGCAAAAGTTTTAAAATAATTTAAGCTATGAGTTTACTCAAAACCCCTCACAACAGTTCGAGCTTTGAATTTCTCAACTTCACCTTGAACATTAACTTTATTTTTGTAAACCCATTTTGATGTGATAGGTTGTTTTCTTAAGGTTAGTTCTTTCAATGTCCAAGTTTAATTTTGGAAATGGAATCCATCTAGTGTTACATTGCATGTTTCTAGTTGAGGTGAAACAAAGCTTCTGATGTTGTTATATGCTCTACTAATGACAATTGCAATGACATTGTCTTTCAATCTTAGTGGGGTGCTCTTCATCCAAATGGATCTTCTTTTGAAAAAAGGTTTAAGAGCCTAATTATGTTTTAATTAGCCTAATGAAACTTGCTTCTCCTAATCCTAACATGTTCACCTTTCAATTTTGTGTCTATGGTGATGAACATTCATCACAATGATTTTTCAATTCAACATTATGTGGAACATTAATTATCTCAAGAGATGGTTCCTCAAGCCCTCCATCTCCTTTTAGTCAACCTCTGTTTATAATAGACCTAAATTATACCATTGCTTTTGAATTTTCATTATGCACATTCTCAATTATTGGTTTTTGAAAACTAGGTGTCAATTCATCAAATTTCACATCATGTGTGATAATAACATCTATAAGCTTTATTGTTGAAATCCTAAAAAGACATGCCTTATAAACTTTGCATAAAATTTCTTGTGATTTTCCTTTGGTACATGAACAATACACCTAAAAACTTTTAGATTGCTTGAATTGGATGTTTTTACCAATAGAACATTCTTCAAATGTTGTTTCTAGGTTGGCCTTTATAGGATGGTGATTAAATAAATAGCAACACAATTTACTACTTCAACCCACAAGTATGAAGGAAGCTTGTTTCTTCACACCATGTTTTTTTACCCTCTCCACAAGTGAACGATTTTTACATTTCGTAACTTTGTTTGGATAAGGTGTTTTTGATTGTGTGAATTGTTTCTTAATATCATGCTTCTCACAAAAGTAATTGAATTTCATTGAAGTGAACTCCATGTTGTGATTTGTCTTTTTAAACACTTGATTCTACCATTGGCTTCCTTTCCACAAATCTTTTGAAGTACTTGAACTTGTCAAGTGCTCCACTCTTTTTCTTGAAAAAAAACACCCAAGTTTTTTTATTGTAATCATTTACGAATGTTAGGAAATACATATCTCCAAAGAGAGAAGGACAATTCAATGGACCACAAAGGCCATTATGGAGTAATTGGAATGGGTTTGTTGTTCTACTTACACCTTTATTTGTGACCTTCTCATATTGTTGTTTTTTAAATAAACACCTTGACAAATATTACTAATTGAAGGAAGCAATAGGAGCCCATGCACTAAATTTCTTAAAGTTAGTAAATGGGTATTTTGATCATTTAAATGTCCTAGCCTCTTATGCCAAAGTTCAACAAACTTGGCAAATTTAATAAACTTATAGTTATAATATTATTGATATCACGTGCATGAAGTTCAAACGCTTTAAATTTGTAAAGTTCGTTGACATTGCTTTGGACCCCTCTACCTATCATTGTCCTATGATTGTTTAAATTCAAAATGAAACACTTCTAAAAGTCAAATATTATTATATTTCTTTTATTTGTTATAAAGCCCAAAGAAAAAAAATATTTTGCATACTAGGGACATAAAGAACATCACTCACTTCTTTTATTTCCCCTTAATATAGTCAAAATGATACATTCCTGTTTCCTTTGATAGGATGAGATTGATCACTATTAGATCTAATGCTCATGGGCCTTTTAGCTTTGTCCATGAAACTAAAACAAGTTTTGTTTCTAGTGATAGGTTTACTAGAAGCACCAAAATCTAAGAACCAATCTTGTCTATCTAGTTTTGCACTTAAAACTACAAGAACATTTTCAAGGTCTCTAAAGACTTTGTTAGTAGATCCATTTTCATTAATGTCACTCCCTCTTTCAACAATGTCTCCTCTCTTCACAACATTGTATCAATTCCTTCCAAGTTTCTTGTAAAGCCTTGAGATGTGTCCAATCTCATGCAATTATAGCACATAATGCCCTTGCCCCTACTACTTTTTTCCCTCTTCATTGGTAAGTTTATTTTGGTGGTGTTTTATTTTGGTAAACTTATATGTTTGCATTGTTACCTTTAGTGAACACCTTCCTTCTTCACGCAACAATTTGGATGCAAGCCTTTCAAAAGTTGGGAGATTAAGCCTAGTTGAAATATATTACACAAAGTTGTTATAATCGTTTATGGGTTTATTCATAAGAATTTCAATCAACTCTTCACAAGGCATATAATTGATTCCAATCCTTGCCAATTGAGAAATTAATGACTTAAAACTCTCAAAATAAAAATCCACGTTAATTTCTTCTAGTAGCCATAACAAATTGAGCTTGTTTTTTAGGTAGATTACTTTGGATATGTCTTTAAGTTTATATATGTCACACAACAATGACCAACAAAGTTTTGGATCTTCCACATCAAGAATGTATGGAACCACATTCTCTTTCACATGCATGATAAATATGGTGAGTGCTTTGTTCTTTTTTTGTTAAGATTCAAGAGTGGTATTGGGGGTTCTAGTTAAAGCTACTAGAGGTCCTTTTGTTGTTGCCACAATTGGCTAGTGGAGGTGCTTTCAATGATGCCACAATTGGCACAACACCACTAATAATGACTACAAGTTTTCCCATGGTTGCCACAACTAACATACTGCCACCATTTGATGGATTGTCACCATTCAATTTGCATTACCACTAGTTGATGTGCCATCGCCATTTTATGCAGATGTTGTTTTACACCAATATTATTTTGACCACCAACTACTAAGTCCTGAAGTCCTTTGGTCTCAAGAATGTGCTTGATATGAAACCTCCATAGCATGTAATTTGAATTGCTTTCAAACTTTACACTTTGAGAAATGATCATAATCTTATGTTGATTCATGATTGAGGGGTACTAACTACTATTCACCATGAAAAATATAATAATTTAACGTCTAGATATTTTAAGAATTGAGCTCTTCAATCAAGAAAACATATTAGTGTTATGATACCATGTTTGATTATAGAATCCCAAGGCATTTATGAACAATGCATAATTAAATGGATCTAAAAATAGATAACAAAAAATATTTGATGTATTGAAGGTATGAACAAAAAAAATCAAGAACATACGGAAAGTGAGATTACCATGTATTTTCCTATTAATTTAGTATGTCTATCATCCACTTTAATTATAAGAAGGATAAGTCTAATATTAATGTGAAAATTAATTTAATTTAGATAAAATTATATTAATTACAAATTGAAAATATTGAATTATTACATATTCTAACACTAATTTTATTGTTGTTGTGGTTGATTTTGTGGGTTGGTTTTTTAAAGCGATACTAGAAGAAGTTACAAGTAAAATAATTGAAAGTATGCATCTTTATGCATGAATGAATTTCATAAAAAGAGGAGGGTTCATGGATTTAAGTTGGCATAGTAGTAATTTAGTTGTGTAGCTTTTTTGAGTTTGCCTCGATTTCTTTTTTAAGAGCTTTTGGTTGATGATTGTAGTGAGGATAATCTATGTTTTCAACAACATTAAAATTTGGGGCTAGTTTGTGATTTTGTGTCATTCTAATGGGTTTATGTACAACAATGATGTTGGGAAGGACAAGAGACATGTGCAATGAGGAAGCATTTGTAGACTTGATCTATATTAATTGAAAGAATAGTTCCACCGGTCCTCAATATATGGCCCAACAAAAGAAAATTGGATGAAAAAAAAAATTCAAAACATGCCAATTGTTTTGGCATAACATTTTTTTATAGGATGTTGAAGCTAGTAAAAGGTAGAATAAAGCCTAAAACTTGTTCTTTATTGGCTTGATAACTTGGTTGGTCTAAGGGGGTTTGCTATTAGTAGTTTCCCATTTGTTTGTAGTCCAGATTTTAGTTTTATGGGTGGGAGTTGAAAAATAAGTGGAAAACGAATCTTAGATGCGAGAAATATTTTTACAAGGTCACATACTAAGCATCGATGGAATTGCTCTAAGGATACATAGCCTATTATGAATGAAGTTGGGGAATTATATCATGGACCATCATCGCCATCACATCATGATCATCATTGGTGTTCATCATGCATCCTTTTCCTACTCAATAAAAGCCTCTTAACCTCCTTTTGCACTTGTTGCTTTGTTTTTTCAAAAGACTAAATGAATGAATGGTTATTTCTCTTTCTTTTTAATTGCATAAGAAACAAACTTTGAAGTTGATCTAAATGCAAACACATTGTTGGTATGCACGCTTTGGGCACCTAAATTGGTTACTTTCATCACAATCTTCTTTTTGCATCCAAAATTTTGCACATTTGGTGAGAGCTTGAATTCTTTTCTTATTGTCTATCCATTGTTGGAATTAATTTTTTGAGTCTTTTTGTCACAAGTTTTAAGGTTGATTTAAAGTTTTTAATTTCATAATGTTGAATAGGAATATTCCTCAATTCTAAATCAAAACACGATTCATGAAACAACAACAAATGATGCATGAATCCAAGCATGATGTGGTTAATAACTTTGGGTAGGAAAAGTAAGCTTTTGGATTCTTTTAGATTTGGTTTTCACAACTCACATGATGATTAGGCCGTTCACAAGGGATTTCCTTCAAGGTAAAAATGATTATTCCTACTAGTTGTTGTCAATTGCCATATTTTCTCCTTTATAAAAACATTTGCAAGTTATGACAAATTGTAGCTTGACCTTGGTTGTGAATTAAAGATTGATTATATTATCTTAGAACTTTGTTGTGGTTTTTGACACTATGGTTCGATATTCTCACTTTATTATCTTCTATTCTTTTTACAAAATTGATTTTGTAATATAATATTGAAACAAAATTCTCCATAGGGGAGTTATGTCAAAATAGGTACCTTCTTTGTCAATGGGGTTGTTGTTGTTGGAACTTATGAGACATGGAGTCTCCATGACTAAAGCAAGATTCTAGATCCATCGTTGAAGGTTCCATGCATTCATTCTTGATGCATAAAGATATATATATCATTATTTCAGTGTGCTTTAGATCAAACAACAAAAACTAGTTTTTGAAACAAACTCATTATGGGTGATTGAATTGATTGATCAATGAATTCAAGAATGCAACCATTGGAAATTAGCATCCAATAGCTTCTTGTATACAAAATTCCTACAATCATATATGGTCACACAAAATGATAAAAATGTAGTCTTAAAGAATTACAACCAAGATGTTGTGGCTCCAAGTTGATGATTATAAGACATTGGTGGTGTAATACACACAAGGAATTGTATACCAAGACCTTGAAGTCCAAGTGTAGTATTTTTTGACAACTTGAAATATGACATGGAAGCTCCATGACACCCAACATTCATAAAAAGATTCCAAGCATATATATAACTTGTGAATCATGAGTTGATCCTAAGCCTTTATGTGCATCTTCAAAGAATCGATCTCTACTTTTCCTATCATCTCATTTGATAGCTACTTGTTAATGTTACTAAGGGCTTACTATAACTGTGTGAAGGCATGAATAATTATTGTTCATTATTATGCCATTTTGAAAGAATTTTAAATTCTCTAAATAAATAAAAAACAACGAAAGCATTGGTTATAATGCTCGATGAATACTTTTGAATATTCTATACTCATTAAGTTCAATCCAGATGGTTTTATATGTTCCCATGATATATTAGAAACATTATCACATAAACCTATTTAAGACTTGCAACATTAATATAGTTTTAAAACCAAAAACATGCAGCAAAACCAAACATTGGTTACTCTTGCTAATTTGGCTCCTATTAACTACACCTAGGTAGGTAATAATTGAATCATATGCAAACAATTTATGCTGAACAAATTGAACTTTTATTTTTTTTAAATGACACTTCTACTTGTGAAAAGGTTGGTGCTGAGGGTCACATAAGCCATCAGACCAATGAGCAATTTACCCTCTTCAATCAATGTTTTGAAATTCTTCTTCCTCTAGAAACAATGCTTATAAATTCAAATCTATTTGATCATCTGTCTCGAGATATGATTTTTCACAATGTGAAGGTGGTGTTATTGAGAGCTGGTCAAATCACACTTGCAACTAGTATTCTGAAGTACAAATCCACTGCAACAGTGAGGGTTTAGAGTACCTATATAATTACTGGCTGGACATGCAAGCAATTGCAGGTTCTCAATTGCTCAACGTGCCGCGGCTTTTCCCTGTAAGAGCCTGTTTTGTAACAATGATAAACATTAAGGATTGAGCTGCTGGTCTTGATTGGATCCTTTTAACAATGGATCTGTAGATGTTTAGATATACTGTAAATTTCATTTGGCTCATTGCTATGTACGTTCTTTCAGAAAACAGGTTGATCTCTTGCTTCCCTACTGTTTTGTGAATATTTTGGTTAGCATCTGCATCTTTTGCCGATGATTTCATTGGTTGCAGAGTGAAGGAGATCATGACCTTTCAGGGGTAAGGAGTCTCAGAACATTTGCTTTAGGAGAGGGTGAATCAGGGCTCACCAAACATGTATCTGTTTTCGTATCTGTGATTTGGTTGCAGCTGCAAGAAAATGCAACAACTTTCCAGTGTTAAAACCCTCTTTTGTTTCAACAGTATAGTATTTATATTTGAATGCCAGGTGACATTCACCCTCTTATCACCAGAAGAGCACTACAATACTTCCATTTTTTCTGACATATCTTTTCCAATGTTCTGTGATGAATTTTCAACTTATAGAAACACATATTGTAGTAACATATTGGATCTCAGAAGCAAAGCTCATCAAAATGAGGCAGTGTTCAATGTTCCTTCACATGCAGCATTCCCATGACTAGGCCAGGGAACAGAATTGTTTCAACGGTTTAAACAATTTGTAGGATGTGGTTGAAGTACTGTATTACCAAATGCTGTCTTACAAACGGCACCCAATATAAGAGCGATGAAAGTCACCTGACAATCTGAATCTCATGAGAAGCAGCCTTCCCACAGAAGGCTACACAGCAGAGCTCAGCTCTCTTTCAATCTCTTCTAATGAACAACCCTTAGTCTCTACAACATTGTTGGCCACATAGAACACTGCCGCTGCTGAAACTGCTGCAAATCCCAGGTAGACTGTGCTGACTCCAACATATTGCACCACACTCAGGAAAACCAATCCTATTAGAAAATTACAGACCTGCAAGGATCCACAGTCCCTTTCAGCAAATGATCATTACATGCAGAACAAGTTGGTTCTCATAAGAAACTATTTTAGATAGCCAGTGTAGAGTTACTCAAATGTAGAATCAGGACTGAAAAATTGAGAATTTGCCCATGCACATGATATTACTGCAGCACTGGCAAGGACAGGGCTTTGAACCAAGAAAATACCCAATGAACTCCAAGAGAAAGGGCAATAGCTTTGGGTCGAATGCGAGAAGCAAAAATCTCAGCTAGTAGAAGAGCTGGCACAGGTCCAGCACCGAGGGAGAATGCCACCACATACCTGCCCCATAAAATCCATGTTCCTCCACTGGTCTATCAGAAAAGCATTCAGGTGAGAAGAGAGCAGGTACAGCTAAAGCAACCAGCAAAAAGCCCACTACATAATTGCAGCACAAGATCTACAACAGAGCCTGGGTACTCGTTGATCATTTTCCCTCTCTAAAATACCCCCCATCCCCTCAGTGCCTACCAAAGAAGTTGAGGACCATATTAAAGGTGTGAGTGACAAGTCTTTGTCCACAAATGACCACAAACTCTGATCTGGGGTACAATATATACTCACGTGATAGTTCCCAAAACTGCCAAGATGCCTGAGAAGGCCTCCAAGGCATGCCATGACAGACAAAGTGATAACACCAGCATTGAAGCTCCCTGCAATATCAATCCACCAAATGTTGATGTTAGCTGAACCCGAATATTCACAAGTAGGACCAAGCTGAACCAAAAACATCTCCTGCCAATGATAATGTGGCTTTGGGTCCAGGCTTCCTTAGTACAAGCAGTAGACCATAAACCATTCCAAAAGGTTTGTGCCCTTGCGAACATACCATCCCTGAGAAGCTGGTCATGAGGAGTTTCTTGCGTCCCTGCTTGTCCATCAAATATGATGCCACTACTGCTCCTGCATATCTCCAGAAAAATAACAAGTTTCTCAAAAGATTAAAAACCAGCATTTATCAGTTGGCTGGTAAATAGGCTTCAATGGGAATGTAGTATGGTGCGGTGCGATGAGATCACCACTCTTTTGTGATCAAAAGGCTTGTCAAATTTATAGGAAATTTCAGAATCATGAATACCTCACATAGGTCTGAAGCAAGAGTTGATTTGGCCTTGACTGGCTGGATTATGTTTCAAAACTTCACTGTGACCAAGCACAATGATCTCTCATTTGACAATGATACCAAGTTTTGACTTCAACTTCTCCATGCTTACAATTAAATCAACTTGAATAATTGAGGAATGACCCAATGATAAGGATATAGTCTTTTCAGATCTGACAACACATCAGTAAAAAGAAAAGAAAATGAAAAATGGGAAGTGAAAAAACAGAAAACAAAAGAAAGGAGACTCCACCCTTGAAAACAGGGGAAAAACTGAGTGGTTTGGACAACAGTGCTAATTCAGTGAGTTTCAACAGCAACATGTCTGGAACTGACCAGCCACCATAAAATGTTCACTGAATTCATCAGCTTTGGGCATCGGGGGGAGGTCAATGTCAAACATTACCAATTTACTGAGTTTCTCTCACAAGATCAGTATTAATGGGAAGATGGCAATGACACTAGCTAGCTCAACAAAACATAAAAGAGCAGAAGATGATCAAGGAAACCAAGAAGAAAGAAGAACACAAAGAAACAAGGAAAGAGGAAGAGAAGAGAGAAACATGGAGAACTTTAAGAGCAAGATCTATTCAGGAAAAGCTCCCAATTCAGGATCAAGAAGCCCATATAATCAGTTTGAAGTTTACAAAGGCAGAAACACCAAACAGAAATCTTTCTTTGTTGAGCAAACCTCTGAATCAATCCAATAGAAACTTTGAACAGTAGTGTTTTCTCTTCAAGAGACTAAAGCTCATCATTTGAGCTATGATGAACTTCTTTGAGCTACAAAGCCTTAAGAACCTTAAAAATTGACTATTGACAACTCCAAATTTGGCAGCAGCTGAAATTTTGGAATCCAAATGAGGGATGCATATCATGTTATGAAACACATATTCAAACTGATGACAATTGTCAAAAATGTTGATGTTTAAGCCATTTTGAGTCTTGGGTAATTGCTAAATCCAAGAAACTGCTAGAAAGTCACTAGAGTACAATTGAGCTCAAGCTACAATAAAGTCTTTGTCCAGATACATGAAGTTGGACAAACCAGGATAAGCAGGAACTAACAGATCATCTACAAACCTTCTTATAAAGGATGACCAAGGCAGAAATGCTGGACAAGCATTAGACTAAATGACTCATTTCAGAAATGACACCATCACAATAGCTTTATAAGAGGAGCTTATCCACTTGGAAACTTCTGTCTGAGAGAACCAGTGACAATTTATAAACCTAGGTTTCATGGGGTATTCATGGAACTTCCAAGCTGTGAAAAGAAAAAGGAAGATGAGGGTCACAATTTGCTTTAAACCTATTAGCAGCAATTCAAAGAACTATGAAGACTTAAAATTTCAGATTCTGACAGGCTGGATTTCACATAAATGCCTTCAAGAGAATTAATCTCATTGAAAACTGAAGCAACATCATGCTTCTTACAAAGTTATTACAGAATGTAGGTAATAACAGCAGGATGGTCGAACGTTTTCAGGTGCTTGGAATCAACACAAGAGAAGGGAACTGAATAGGAAATGGTAGCATGGCTTAGAGGCAAAGTTTGAAAAATCAAGGAGTTCTGTTTTCCATTTGCTCAAGATTTCATGGACTGCAAGGATCTCTTCTTGCTTTGGAACAGGTTTCCTAACACTGCTTTCAATGGCTTCTTCAAGAGACAAACTTTTCAAAAAGACCTTCTGAACTAGGACCTCCAGAAAAGACATTACTTAATTTGGCCCGCAAGAATGTCAACAATGGATTTCTCTACAGTTCAGAAAATGAACTAGAAGAAAATCATGATATCACTGTAATGAATGCAACCTCAGGTTTGATTGTCTTGACCTTGTTGATCACAATGCTCAGCCTGCACTATTCTACCTGCTGGCAACTATGAACCATAATTTTGCTGGCCAATTCTATAAAGTCAACTGGAAGATATTCACATGTCTGAACTGTCTTGCAATAAACATGGCACATTCTGTAAGACCTGAACATCATGGATGTTAAGCAGGCCATGTGAATGACTTAATTTGTGCAGAGATGAAGCCAGTCAGATTCAGAGTCACTTTATGTTATGGAAATGAACAAGTACCTATGACATTGGCAGCTGCAACAAGTGCACTTGCTGCAACTCCTGAAGAAATGCCAGCACTCTGAAAAACTTGAGTTGAATAGTAAACCACCGCATTGATCCCAGAGAACTGCTGCAATAGAAACAGTGATGCACCTACTCCCACCACTGCCCTAAACATCAAGGTGTCAGCTCATCTTTCTCTGCACGCTCAATTTCAGACAACACACCAGGACTGTGACATCCTGCAGAGGGTGCCAGCTGGCTGAGACACTAGCATAAACTTCGACATCTTACTTCCTCAAAATACACCTCTCATATGTGCTAAGACCATCCAGATGCCTCACACATTCCTCCACTTCTGGTTATAACTGTGTGGAGGCAGTTCCTTGTTCAAGTAGACCAGTGCCTTGATCCATGCAGTTGTTACTACAGCTATTCATCTTTGTACCTTTATGATAGCGTTTTCCAAAAAGATCTCGCCAGTTTGCATCCTCTTCTGCAGAGGAATTGGTAGCTTTTGTTGCAATAAAGGATTCTTCCAACTTCAGTCTTCCCCATAATTGCCTCTCTGCTGCTTCTCCCTCTGCTGTCTTCCCTTGCTGCACACCCCAACAATGTATCCATTGTCAACTAAATCCATGTACAGACAGCCACTGCCAGGTCAACCTAAGTTCACTGTGGTGTAAGCACCTGCAAAGACTAGACCTTCAGTTTCCCATTTAGTTGATGACTGAACTTACACTCCTCCCTTGAACATCATGTGTCCTGTCTGGCTCCCCAACCTAAAACACTGCCAGCATACACATGTAGAGCAAATTTGAGCACAGTGTTGATCAGACAGACAAATTTGAATCCGATATCATGAGGTTGGTGCATCCTAGCTTGCCATGTGCTTGGATATAAGGTTAGAGATGGTGTATGTAGTCTACCTTGTACAGCCAACGTGGGCTCTCAGGTGAGTATACCATGCCCACAAATAGTAGGACAGCTGGAATTGCTGCTAGGTAAAACATGGTCCGCCACCTGATGAACAGATGACCTCCAAAGAAGAGAAAAAGAGAATTTCAGTCCAAGAGAGTCAAAGGCTGGAATGATGGTTTGTTAAATATTCAAGTTTCCATGACTGTTTATTAAACACCTAGAACACCAAGAAGACTTGAACGTCCTGGCCTGCAATGCACATGAAATTAATTCCTTCTTCTCCAGCAAATCAATCTCTGTCAGATCATTCCAGGACCTAGGCACCAGTGATGCAAAAGGCTTCCAGGTACACAGGAAAAGCTGCTCTTTCACATGTTCCTTCTTCTTAAAACAAAAGAAGGGTTGTGCAGCTAATACCAGGCTGGGTTGTCAGCTAGGGGGAGCCCTGCAATGATAGCCAACAGAATGCCCACATTTATAGACACTTGGTTTGCAGATCCTAGAGCACCTCGAATCTCCTTGGGTGATATCTGCCACGATCATTACAATGCTGCCCCTGTCAGCTATTGGGCTCCAAGGTTCATTTACTTATAATCTGTTTTGCTCAGATAGAAGTTGATCATCTGAAGCTGCCCCTTTGTATCAGGCAATTGAGCAGATTGCTTGCACATGCTATTATTAGGGTCCAAATTGCACTACTTCACAGCTAAGATCTCTGCACTAGAATCATGAGGCCACATTCAATACAGAGAGCAATATTCAATTGACATCCATAATCACCACTAGAATCTGCTGGGTCAGGAACCAAATATATCCATCACCTCTGATATGTACAGAGGAACCACACTTGATGATATGCCAATGCCAACCCCTGCCAAAACGCGTCCAACTACCATACTCTCAACACCATTTGAAGTCCCACTGTGTCACCCAATGTTCCAACCCTCAGTTTGTCGTTACAGGGAGTTGAAGGACAAAAGATTCACAGGAACTGCACTAGATGGGACAATATCCACAAACAAAACATCCCGACATTTCTCCTCAAATCTGCCAAGAGGAATTCCACTCTAAGGAACAACACAATGGATATCTTCTCATATGCATGCTACTTTTTGTAAGGTCAAGGATACATGACTTGAGCAGATAGGTGGCTGGATTTCATAATCTAAGCACAAGACATGCAAACCTCAAACCTGCAACAGGAATAATAAGGTGGTGCAAGCCTTGGAAGCAAAGATTCTCTGGTTTGGTGCTAAACCCATGCTACAAAATCATGTCACTACCTTAAGAGGGTACCAAAGAAAAGAGGAAGTGCATTCATCTGGAGACCACGACGGCACCCTAATTTGTCGGCCAAAGCACCACCGGTGAATGAACCCACTGCAGCACCAGCCAATGTTGAGCTCACCACCCATCCTACAGGACAAAACACTGTTTGTTAGAACAAAAGATACATAAAATATGCCATTCACCATAATCCTTGCAAAACTGCCCATTCTCATCCATACTAATTCAGGAAGTGCTGCACAAGTGACTTCAGGTGAATAATTAGCCCATCTACAATGCAGAATTGAGGTGTTATGGCATCATAACTGGTCAGTGCAAGAAGCTGTACATTTTCTGAAATGTCACTCCATCTATCATTCTTCTTGCAAAACCACTAGCTTTGAAAATAGCATAGAACCTCACCTACCTGGTGAAACTAGTGGGGGAGAGAGATGGTTCACTTTGAATGTTTTAGTGAAACAGCCAAACACAGTAGGAAATTAGTAGCAAGCTCAGGATGATTACCTTGCAGAGCTGAACTGCCAGCAAATCCAAGCTCTGCAGCAATATACCCCAGGGATGCATTGACTACTCTGCATGCACAAGCCACATGTGTTCTTGTCAGCTAGCCATTGATCTGAACTTTTACATGAGCAAGGACTTCATCTCTTTAGTTGATCCAGATCTTCTGAAAGATGTTAAGGATGTTATAGCAATCCAGGTAGCAAATTTCAAAGAAACAGAAAGGCATTGGAGAATGTAAAGCTTGGAAAGAGCATGTACCCCAGATGGTAACCGAACAAAAGAGCCCCCAGACAAGCAACACCTACAAATGGCAGCACGGATGATGGTGATACCGATTTCTTCAAAGCAAAACTTTCCTCCATGTCATCATCTGCACGAACCATTTCTTCTTCTTTTTATTATCGCATCGACAATTTTTCCCAGCGTCGTCTCTGCAAAACTCCCCCAAAAGAAAACCGTAATAATTATTAATACATCAACAACGCATCTCCAACGTAAAATCCTCAAGAACTGCTTCCCTTGGATTAATATGTTTTCAGCGACTGCGATTTTTTCAGCCACAAAACAACAGCACGAGGTTGGTTTTCTCAGCAAAATTTGGACCAGACAAAAAGTTCATACCTAGACTCTAGAGCCAGACTTTCACCGCAAACTTCCCGTGATTTCTTCCTTATAGAGTTATTTTTATTTTTATTTTTATTTTTCTGCTTTTCTCAGCAAGATTTGCAACAGAGACTAAGAGCATTTCCACAGAGCGTCACAAATGAGACCTAGAGACGTTGGTGAAGCAGAAAAAGCAACAATAAACAAATCAATATCACAGCGCCAATTTTCCATAATCTGCAGAAATTCTTTTCGTCATCAAAGCTACTCGAAATACTCTCTCAGTCACGAATTACCAACAAACATGAAGACAGAAAAATATAATAATAATAATAATAAGAAGAAGAAGAAGAAGAAGAAGAAGAAGAAGGAAAAAAGAAAAAAAAAGTATTGATCGTGCATCATGTCCTCTTTCTTTCTTGCTTTTTGCTTTCTCTCTTTCTTTGCAATTTATTATTCTTCCAAATTTTGTATCAAAAGGATCGTGCTTTCTGACCACGTTTGCGCGAATCTTCTTCTGGCGTCGTGATTCCGCTATTCCCGCTGGCTATGGAAAATTGTTTTGCGCGAAATTGCAAAAATCAAAACGCCGGGATGCGTCGTCTTCGCGACAGCGTCGCATTTCGCGCTGTTGCGTCCATCGCGCTCGCGGGCTTCGACGTCGACCTCGATTCCTATTAACTCGATTCACATTATGTTCCCTGGATCTCGTGTGAACGCGGTGAAAACCAAAAGTCCAGTGGTCCTAGTGGCAATAGAATGGCCATGGTCCAGTAGTTCAGTGGGAACAAAAACGAAAAATCCCGTTTCCAAATAACCGCGTTCGCACGAGAATCGTACTTTTTATGACACTTTCCTTTTCCTAATTAAATGCCTAGTCAGCTTTTCTTGGGGTACTTCCCATTCACTTATTTGTTGGCTTGTCAAAACACAACAACCTCCAAAACATGATGAAACTCTTATGGATGAATTGTGTTGAATGGATGAGAAATTATGTTTTGTGGATGAGCATGAATTGAAAACTGCTAAGGATGAATGTATTGAATGGATTAGAACATATGGTTCATCCATATAGAAGCACCTCTTGGAAGCCCCAATTGCAAAATAGCAACAAATGTACTCCCCCTATGGCCCAATTTTGTCAATTTACACTACATGAGAGTTGAACTTTGAATAAACCATGTGGGATAAAATCAAAGGTGTTATTTGGGAACGTATTGAGGAACAACTTGGGAACTTGGGGAACCTGATGGGAACATTGATGGGAACACATTAGGAACAAGGGAAACCAAAAAAACTCCACCCCCTTCCACCCCTCCTCAACCATTGTGCTTTTCAAGAACAAAATAGTCAATTTGGTAGTAGGATCCACAATGATTTGAAATGGAAGCTATTTAGACACACTAAACTACTCCCTCAACATTAATAAAACCATATGTATTATTTCATATAATCATTATATGCCAAAATTTCAGACTTAAAAAACTAGGTGCCAAAGTTAAGATTTCAAATTTAGATAATTATTCGACATTTTTGTTGCCAAAATAGTACAGGTACTACAATAGTGATAGATAACCCTTGGTACACCTTTTGGCTCATTAAAGATGGTGTTGTTGAATGAGGAGTGCAAAGTTGTTTTGTTGAATAGTCATTTTCTTCATTTTGCATACATGATCCAACTTTCAATAAGAGCTTTCAATTGAAATATGAGGGCGACAAGGAGTTGAGAATGAAACATCATTTACAACATTATTTGGTAACATAAAAACATTTGTTAAGTTAGCATGTATCACATGTCATACATTCGTGAAACATGTCACGCATCAAACATTTTGAAACTGATCAAGTATCACAAAGGCCCATATTTGATACTTGCAAAGGTTATCAAATGAACCTTCAAGTTTGGTTATCATACTTTAATAATTATATATACACTATATAATTGTATAAATATAATGTAGATGTAAAAAAAAATTGCTTGGATGATTGCAAACACTTGGTGTACCTAAACTCATAATTGCATCATTCAGGTTATAAACACAAATATTGTACAACACCTAACAATTTTTTTCATATTTTAATGATTGGATTTGCTAATGAAATATATTGCAAGGCTTAATTACATAATATTCTTGGTATTAGAGCTAAGGAAAATGTCATTTGAGATATGTAGAAAATTAATACATTTTTAATGATGTTTTGTAAGGATATGAACTTGGCATCAATTGCATCATGTTGATGGGTTGATTTGATTTTGAAGTCCTTTGTTGTATTGTCAATGCATTGGTTGTGGAATTCCAACCATGAAAGACAATCAAAGATGTTTTTCAATGTATGTTCCATTGTTGTTATCACTGTGGCCCATTTGTTTTCAAAGGGTCATGAATGGTCATGTGATGAAATATCACTTGTAAAACCTTCAAAGTTTTGGTACCCTTTAGGTTCAAATGCCTTCACATATTAGAAAACATAGTAATTAATTAATTAATTCTGGAAATTCTATTTTGGTAGATTGCATTTTTTAAATCTTCCAAAAGCTTCTATATTTTCCTTGACAAAAGGTGTTCTTTGAAAATATTATTTTCCAAACAAATCAAAAAAAATTAAAATGGTGTAATTAATTTGGAAGATGCCAATGCATAACTAGGATATGTAATGGAAGTTGTAACATTTAAAATTGTGTTTTGCAATAAGACCTCGTCATTCACAGAATATTCATTAGTCTCCATATTTGCAAAAGCATCAACAACTTAATTAGATGTGGGGACCCCCAAAGTTCAATTCTTTTTCATGATGTCATTTTTTATTGGCCTATCATAAAAATATATATTAGGGCAAAGCATATGGGACAAAATGAGATGTTACAAGGGTTGGAAAACACATGGAAGACATGAGAGCCGTGTTGATAACCTATTGGAAACTTTATGGGAACACAATGAGAACTTATTGCAAACAACAACAACAAAATTCAACATGTTTGGGAAAAACATTGAACCTCTTCAATGCATATTGGCTCATCTCATTGAATGCTAAGAAATTATATACTTTTCTGGGTTAAGCTAATGGCAATGGTAGAAAATACCTTTACTTAAACAAGCAAGCACAAATTCTTGAAGGTGATTTAATTACTCAATCAAGTCTTGTATTTTTTTTGAGCCCATAATTGTGAAGAAGTTTCATGAATCCAATCCTTTAGTCAATAGTAATGTGTCCCATCATTCCACAATGTGCACACAAGTTCGGAATTTTTCAACTTTGATTTCTTTTACTATTTTGGCAAACATGCAAGCCATCTTCAATTGCCTATAATACATATCCCACATATGTCTACAATTAATCCAAATCATGTCATTTGTTCATGAATATTGATTTCGGAATGGTGTAAAACTGAGCCAAGTAATTAATGGTTCATTATTAAAATATGATAGTTAAATTTAAAACTAGTTTATGTGAAAAGACTTTAAATTATTGATAGAGGCACTTCCAACTAAATTAAAATTTCTACAAATAATGAGAAATATTTAATAAGCAAGTTAATGTACTAATATTTGATAAAGTTTGCACTTTTAATAAATTTTGTCTCATGTGTTATAATGGCTAAGGCCCATAAGTGGGGGACATTCCCCCAATGTGGGCTAAACTCTATGATTCCATCCTTGACCATGGGGTTGATATAATGTCCTAGTAACTTTTGATACCAAATTCTACATGCCTCAGGTAACCCCCCTTGATACACATGCACATTGGGAACAACCAAAAATAAAAATGCACCCCCCACCCACCCCCCAAGCTAAACCCCCCAATGCAAGTTGAACCTTCTCATTGGCTACATTTATTTCCAAAATTATTTGTGATCATATTCAACTTGGGTTAACACCCTTTCCTAATAGGGTGGCATTGGGTACCTATTGCCACTAACCCAATTTCTAAAAGCTAGATGTGAATAAATAAATTTACCAATGGACCTCCTCCAATGAATTTTATCTTATTAAATTTTTGACTTGGCAATAGTTTAATTTTGGGGTTTGGAAACATGCAAAACCCATGCCTACCTAGTCCCTAGCGTGGCAAAGCAATAAGTGAATGATACTTTTATTTATTGTGAACTTTTCGCCCATCAATGAAAATAGAAGGAAAATTTTTCAAATACACAATACAAGGGGTTTCTCAAGCCTTTGGGAAACAAAACCAATTATAATCCATTTCAATGGCTTTTTACACACTATTGACTTTTTGGCCTCACAATCCATTAAAGTGGCATGTTACCTTCTCCTTGTAAAAAAATGACCTTTTTCCAAAGAACTTATGACAAAGGTCCAAAACAAAACACAAATTTTGCTTACCTACATTGTGGTGTACTAGATTGTGAAGGTTTCACTACTATCATAGTCAAATTTTTGTCTTCATTTGCGGAACAACATGAGGTAAAAATAATACATGGTTTGTACTTAAGAGTGAAAAACTTTGGTGTTCATCCAAAATTAGCAAAAGGATTTGAGAAATGCAACATTCCATATGTCATCAAAATGCTCTCTACCACTACTATTGATAATATTCTTCCTTTTCATCCTCCACTTGTTCCTACGGTTTACAATGAACACAACATTAAAAAATTTCAAAATTGATTTCAGGAATCATGGCCCTCTACAAAAAAAAAATTGTTGTTGTAATGGGCACTAGAGGTGAATTTAATCAATGTCAATAGATTTTGTTTTAAGATGGCTTGACATAAAAAGACGATGACATTAAGGCGTTCATGGTAGGATTTAATTTTAAATGTCAACTAAAATAACAAGCTTTTATTTTGAACAACTTTGTAATGATCTTATTCAAAAGCATTGTCACTACTAATCATAAAGATTGTTATTTGCAAATCAAACTTTACACAATCTTGACACCATTAACAAATGATGAGTGAAAACCATATTTGTTGAATTCACATAATCACATCATGAATAATGCAATTGTTCTGCTCACAAAAGATGTATTGTGATATTCTTTTTAAATTTTTTCATTCATTTTATTTTATGTGTTGATTCTATGTAAGGGACATATGTCTAATATTTTGAGCAAAAAATCCGTAGAGGTTGTGGGAAAATTATTGTAAGCCTTGATGCACCACCTTTCAAATAGGTTTGTAAAACTTGTCAATTGGCCAACATTATTTTAATATGTACTAGAAATTCATATTGTAATGTGTGCCAATTGATCCAAGGAGTACAAAAAATTAATCAGTTTCTTCAAAGGAAATTCAAATTCCATAACCAATTCACAACAACATTTATCCAAGGTCAATGATTGGAAGTAATCTTTTAAATGAAAGAGGAACAATTCCTTATTAGAATTTCAACCATTTGTTTAGAAGGCAAGTTACGGTCAACTCCCATTTCTTTCATCACTAGATTTGAAGAGTATTGGTATCCTTGCTTTGGGCCTAACATTTCCTCAACATAATATGTTACTTTTGAACTTTGTTTGTTTTTTGAAATTTCTCAAGTCCGTGAGAAAGACAAAAGGAAATTAGTCCATGATGATGATGTTGCATCAATGAGCCTTTAAGATGTTTAAATTTTGATTTCCTTCATGCTCTATAGATTTAAATCATAGTTTATACACACACACACATTTTAAAGTATTGTAACCATTTACTTTTGTATTGCAAATATTTATGTACATACACACATATATATGTTGTAATTTTTTTGGGTAAAAATTCAATTTCATATATATATATATCATTTGTTTGTTTAACATCCTTAAAAAACCAAGTTTTCACATATAACTTTTTAATTCTTCAAATTGTTTCTGAAACATTTCAAATCCAAATGTTCAATTCTTCAACAACATTTTGAAGTCCTATTTTTCAGTCCTACTTTTCGGTCCTATAAATATTAATCCTATCTTTGATTTCCACTTTCCTATTTGTTGCGTTTTAGTCCTACTTTTTGGTCCTATAAATCTTATTCCAAATCTTTCAATTTTACTTTTTAATTTTATTTATTAATCCTTCAATTTCACTTTCAAATCCTTTGTTAATCCTTTTTGGTTTTATTTTTCAATTATATTTCTTAATTACTCCTTCAAGTCTTTCACAAATTCTTTACAAAATTTCACAATCTTTCCAAATCATTGCCTTTCATCATTATTAGAAAATGCCTTCATTTCCACCATAGTCATCAAGGTTTCATTGGTTTGATTTTTTTGATTTAATCGTTTACAATATTTTAACACAACATTCAAAATCCACATTGAAAGAAATAGTTTATATTTTCATATTCATGAACCCATCGTTAGGTTTAATAATTCTTCAAATGGTTAAACATATACAATTGTTAAGATCAAAATCATGGATTACTACCCAAATGTCCATACATACCAATGAAGATTATTTTGATATTGTGTTCCAAAACATATGTATTGATATTCAATTCAACTCCCCAAAAAATCCTCATTCTTCTTTTAATTAATCTAATTATGATCACATCTTGTTGTCCATATGTGAAAATCACAAAAAAAATCATATGTAATGAAAGTAAAAAAAAATTAAACTCATTTGAACACATTTGAACACATCATTTCTTTAACATTAATAGTCATCCATATGCAATACATTTTGAAAAAATCTTTTGACATTAAACAACAAGGATTGCAAGGTATCACTTCAACTTTCTCAACAATTTTTGTTTTACAAACATCAAAATCCTCATATTATTTTTGTCCTTGAAAAAATATTAGATGTGCCAATATATCCATGTTTATATTGTGAAAGATTGTGTTTTCATAAACAAATAACAATGTTTTAAAATATCATTTATTTAATGAAATTATGATCTTTTAAACCTTCATGTGACATATTTTTCTAAATGTCTTTTGTATATTTGTGATGTGTATTTTTCAATGATTAATAAAGGGAAAAAACCTTTGTACCAAATATCAACACAACTTTTTAAGAACTCAACCATTGCTTTTGTTAAATGTCTTACACTATTTGAAAAGAGGCTAGTTTTATTGCATTTAACTTTTGCAAAAATTTGTAAATTACATGGATATGAAAAGTATAAATTGAATGACAATGTAATAATTCTTGCTAACATCGATGAAACACAATTCATTTTAATTAGATTGCCTTGTGGCAATCCACCTCTAGGAATTTTTTAAATCATCAATTAAAATATAAATCACCATATATATATATATATGGTAGGTAATATTCATCCAAACATCATTGTGATGTTAACTTTACACAATTTAATAAAAACACCTTTGTATGAAGAATTACATATATGTATTGATCCTCATTGGTATTATTGTTTATTAGTTATTCATACATAATTAGCAAAAAACATATAAATGCCATGTGATAATATGGAACTAAACATGAACAATGACCCAAATGACATGTTTGAAGAAACTATAGATGATATTGTTATGAATACATTAATACATAATTGTTTTACCTCACAAAAAAATGTGGACTATGACCATGTTATAACAAACATAGCTCCAAGTCAAAATCACCATTTGGTCAAACTTTTCAAAATTAACATAACAAGGAATTGAATTTCCTTGCATTATTTTATGGTAAGCCATGACTTTCACACATTACCCAAACTTGTTCATATCAACAAATTACTAAATGGGAGTTGTTATTTAAATCTTATGATTTTGTTACAAACATTTCTAACATATTTTTAAAGCAATCAAAGTATGTATTTAAAAAGTCGAAAATTATGGTTGGATTTGCAAAAGGAAAGGAAAGGAAAGCAAATTTATGTGGAAAACATTAATTATCAAAACTTCAAATAAACCAAATCTTGATCAATGCTTGAATCATATATTGGGTTATGTGTTTTGGAAGTTCTATGTTGAATGTCCCCCAATTACATTGAAGGTATGCAAAAAAACTTATTTGTTATGATTAGAATGGGGTCCACCAACCTTTTCCCTTCTACTAGCTATTGCAAAATGTTTATGGGAACCACTATTACAAACTTTATTTCAACTTAATTATGAACATTTAAATTTACCAAATGGTTTCAATTTATTAAAGTCAACACATATTGTTGATTTCATATGTTCTAATCATGCCATGTCCACTTTATAATCATCATATTTCATAGTTTAAGGAACTAATTAAGAAAGATCCTTCAATATTGGGGAAGTAAAAGATTTTCTTTTTGTCCTTGAAAACAAGAGTAGTGAACACAATCATGCATTTAATATGGATAGAATATTCATCAATCTACACAAAAACTTTTGTAGACAAATATATATCATGTAATAAATCACTTATTTTAGAGTTGTTATAAGATGTTCAATGTCATTGTCATTCACACACATGTAGAAAGCAAAACAAACCAATTTGCAAATTTCATTATCCCTTGCTTCTTATGTATAAAAATAATAATTCAAACCATTCATGGAAATAAAAATCATTCATAAACCAACAAGAATTTTCAAGAAGAAAAACATTGAAATGTTTACATTTCTAAATAGCATAAACAACAATTCAAACATCGCATTTGACAAATTCTTGAAATATTTTGATTTAAATGATGAAAACTACATGTTAGTCCTTATAATTCAATTGAAAAAGCCTCAATTTTTTTGGAACAAACCTTAAATATATTCAAACAAATGATTTCAACAAAATAATTTCACACATTTGGTTTGCAAATATTCATATCCAATTTATACTTGATCCATATGCAATTGTTACATATTGTACATTATACATGACTAAAATAAACAAATCAATTAAAATGCATTATCAACATATTCATATTTTTAAAACTTGAAACAAATATAAGAATACAATAATTAGATAATTTTTTTTAAATGCATGACAAATGTCTATTCAATTAGTTGTGACCGTTATTTTATCCTTGCCTTTACATCTTTGTTGAGGATCATTCAAATTTTTATAAACACCTCTCCATACCAAGAATGAACATTTGTACCTAAACCACAAACTATTATCATGTAATTAAAACATTTTTAAATAGGTGTAATGTGTAAATCAATTATTGGCAAATAAATTCAACAACCTCATTTCGTAATTAATTTACCATTAACATAATAGGTTACACATTATACTTTTTTGCAATGGTAAGATATTTAAATGTTCATTATGAAAAAATGGGGTGATTTGCAACTACCCTTGCAATTGGGTTTTTGCATTGCAATGACCATTTGTAACTCATTTACAACTCATTGTAATTCAACATATTTTTATCATTATGAGTGTTATTTATCAAGGACATAAATATATACAAAAACAAAGGTTAAAAGAGAGGTTTAAATTTAACTTTCAAATAAGGAACAAAACAAGATCATGTTATTCAAAAATAAGAACACAAGAACTTAAAACAAGAACATGAGATGTGCAAGACTAATGTGGAAATAGATATTTATTATGCTAACATATGCAAACATGAACATGAAAAGAACATGACAAAACTATGGTGTAAAATCGTGCGTAAGACTACTATTAAATAAACTTAAGGAAATGAAAGGTCCTACTTCTATTTATATCCCTTTGGGGACTTAGCTCCATGAAGTTTCCAAAGAGGCTTTTATGTGTGCATAAATAAACTTTTTGAAAACCTTCTTAATTTAAAGTTAACTATGAGTTAACTAAAATTTAATTAGAACTTAACTTGAAGTTAATTAAGATTTAATTAACAGTTAACTAGAAATTCATTAAAAATTAAGTAAAACTTAACCAAGTGTGAATTAAAAGTCAACTGGAAGTGAATTATGAATCAAATGGAAATGAATTAAAATTTTACTCAAAGTTAACTAAAAATGAACTAAAAGTTAGGTACAAGTTTATTACAAGTCATGGATGACCATTTAAATGAATGAACTCCATGGCATTGACATTTGTTACACTATTAAATAAGTTGCATGAGTTACAACAAATGCAATTCACTATATATGAAACCTTATAAATATGCAACTTAATTACAACTATGTAAAAATAATTATTGTAACTTTAATGCAATTAATTTGTAATTACCATGGTGACATCAATCTGACGTCAATTTTCATCGATCCATTAAAATTTGACACATGGCATTATGGGGATTTTTGGGTGATTTTTTTTCCCTTTTCCACCATTCATTATAATTGTTCATTTCCATTGTGACATGTGTGGCATAATAAAAAAATTGCCATGTGGCATATTAATTCAATTTTGAAATAAGAATAAAAATTTAGTTAAATATGTCAATACATATGCATAGGTAGGTTAGGTAAATAAGTAGGTAATTAAGTAGGTAGGACATACGTACATACCTAGGTTACATATATACCTAATTACCTACTTAAGTAAATAGGTTAAAAAATAGGACTAACCATTTATTCACTATCACGAACACCACCATCATTCGTCGCTTGCGTCATTGTTTGCAGCAACATAGTCATTTGCATCATTATTTGCATCATCGCTTGCACCAACACAGTTCCCTACATCATCATTTGCATCATCATTCATTTTCAATTCACTATTAGTTAAGAAGTTTTTCAAAAAACTTCCTTGGTTGGTGCACACATTCAAGTCTCTATGGAAGTTTCCTTGAACTAGGTCCCCAATGGGGTATAAATAGGGGTAGAATTTCCCATTACCTTTAGTTTGTTCAACATTAATTTTGGGTACGTTTTCTTATCATAACCTTTGTTTTCATATGTTATTAGAATAATTTTATGTTTGAATTATATTTTAACATATATCATGTTTTTGCCTTACGTCTTTGTGTTTCCAATCTTGGATTAAACTTATGTTTGCATTTCTTGTGATTTTTTTTCCTTGTCGTGTCCTTGGATTAATTCCTGTTTTTATAATTTTTTGTGTTTGTGACAGTTTGCACATACTAACATCAGGCCTATGTCTACTCTTGTTGTCATTATAGTTGTTTTGCTTTTTCTTTTTTTGTGGAAGTCGAGTGTGGACTACCCTTTTACTTCAAATGTAAAAATTGTCAAAAGGTTGTGGATTATCCACCTCTAGTCAATTTTGATTTACATATATTTTTAGCCATGTCCATTTCAAGAGAAGAAATAATTTCATCCATGGAAGAAGTTCTTGTTTCCCTCAAGCATATGTAATAGGAAAATCAGTCTCTTCATGAGTCCATTGCACACTTACAAGTAAACCAAACATTGGCAACATTTGGAAATATTCCGAAGGAGCCATAAATTAACTTGCTAGAAAAGTTTGACAACACATGTTCAAATTTTGAAGTTTTGTTAACCAAATATGTCTCATCATCCAATTTCATTAACATTGTTATCCAAATGACCAGACCCAAGTTAAATTCATTGGCACTTTATTATTAGGCACGATTTTAGCATGGTTTACATTTCTTTTGGAATGTTAATTTCCTTTTCTAAATGTCTTTAAAACATTTCTTGAAAAAATTTGTGTTTCTTTTGGTGATTTAGATAAAAAATGTACAACACCAAGCAAGTTGCCAACTCTTCACCAAGGATCGCACCCAACATCTATGCATGTTTTTGAATTCAGGTATTTAGCATGTGACATTTCATGGGATGAGGCCATGTTCGTGAACCAATTTCAGTTTAAACTTCGTGGAGATGTGAAGGACTTTATGTTGACCATGCATGATCCCACGACCTTGAGTCAAGTAATCATGCAAATTGTGCATTATGATAATTGATTTTTTGAACGTCGATAGGAAAAGTGTTGGGAACCGTCACCAACATTGAAGCAATTCATGCCACCCATGTTGCAACCCAAACATATGGTGTCTGCACCCAATGATGACCCCATGCAAATCGATAAAACATAATTCAAACCACTCACAGAACATGAGAAATAATGTCAACATGTAAACAATCTTTGTTTGTACTATGGAGAACCAGGCCACATAGTTGGTGTTTATTTAAAGAAATGTGTTCAACATGTAACACGTGCCACAACTTCTTTCATTACCCAAAGGCCAGAAGAGAAGGGAAACAAGGATGTCCAATCTCAGTAAGGACTGTGAAACTAGACCTCAATGCATCATGCATTCAAAATGGTCGTACCTTGTCTTTAGAACCAACACCTTGTTTTTTTGTTGCCCATCGTGATCAAGGGTAATAAATCCATGATTTTGTGAACCCAAACATTTTTTGACTCAAGGCATCTACATGTTTTTTCAATAAAAAGTTAGTACAACAACATAATTTGGCGTTGGTCAAGAAAACAACACCAATGGCAATTGAAGTGATTGATGGCCAGAACCTTTTTTCATGACCTGTAACGCATGAGACCAAGGTGTTAACAATAATAAATAAGTTATGCAGTAGCAAAGTTGTTTTCAATGTCATTTCATTTCCAACAAACCTTATCATCATTGGGTTATCATGGTTCATTTCGCATAATCTTAAAATGAATTGGAAAACAAGGACTCTTCATTTTGAATTAGTAAACAAAACTCGACCAAAATACAAAGCTTTTCCAACAAGCATGTTGGATTCTAAACATGATTCTCACATGAAGACACATCAACAACTAGTCAACGCATGTAAAAACTCAAATGTGAAGGATATATTGAAGGTAATTAAAGATCCAAACATTTAAAGCCTTTGTTCATGGAAGTAAGAACATTCATACAAGCATCAAAGAAGGGAACTGCATTCTTTGTGTATGCCATTCCAGCCCCTGATCCTTGTACATAACAACATGAAATCTTTGTTCAATACCAAGATTACAAAGATGTTTTTGAAAAGAAAAATGCAAACACATTACTTGAACATCGGCCATATGATTGTGCAATTAATTTGGAGGAAGGAACACAACCCTTGTTTGGACCCATCTATAACTTGTTGCAAGACGAGCTTTCGACGCTTCGATAATACATCAATGAAAATCTTGAGAAGGGGTTCATTTGACATTCCAAGTCTCTAATCGGTGTTCCAATCCTATTTGTTAAGAAAAAAGATGGATCTCTATGCATGTGTGTTAATTACCATGGACTAAATCAAATCACCATCAAGAACTAATACCTTTTGCCCTTGATTTCAAGATTGTTGGACCAACTTAGTCATGCCAAAATGTACACTAAAATTGATCTATGTAGAGCATACAACTTGGTGTGCATTCAAGAAGTTGATGAATGGAAAAAAACATTCAAAATTCATAATGACCATTTTGAATATGTTGTGATGCCCTTTGGCCTTATTAATGCACTTGTTGTTTTTCAACATATGATGAATGATGTTTTATGTGAGTATTTGGATGATTTTGTGACCAATTACATCAACAACATCCTCATTTTTCGAAGAACACGGTAAACCATGAACACCATGTACGTCTTATTTTGGAAAAGCTCCGAAAAGTTGGTCTTTATGCCAAATTGGAAAAGTGTGGATTCTATCAATCTAAAGTGGAATTCTTGGGTTATATTCTTTTTGGAAATGGAGTTCGCATGGACCTTCATAAGGTTCAAACCATTGTGGATTGGGCTACCCAAGCTTATGTTTGGGATGTTCAATGTTTTCTTAGGTTCGCCAATTTCTATCAATGATTCATTACACATTATTCCGTGATAATGACCCCTTTTACTCGTTTAACTCAAAAGGATCAACTTTTTTCCTAGGGAGTTGAAGTTGAAAATGTTGTTCAATCTTTGAAGGTCTCCTTCATGATAGCCCCACTTTTGACTCATAGGTGAAAGCATGATTGGGGGAAGCAAACTATTATCCCAAATGGTAGTTTCCATACTATCACTAACAAAATACTCAATGCCACAATGATATAAAAATATAATGAAAATTAAATGATAAAATCATAATGGTTATACACATACCTTCCTATTTTTAAAAGTATTTTGAATTTGGATACAATCACATTGTACTTTGATTGTATTTTTTTTTTTTCAATGAATGTCCTAAAATATAGCTTACCACATCACATGGAGTTAGTACTATAAAAATTTAATGTTTTTAAAAAGTTAATATTTTTCACTTACCAAGACATCTTAATGTATGAAAAAACCTAAAAAACATGCTTACGAAACATCATATTAATTTGGGATAATCCAGCAAAAATCAATTATTAAAAAAAATGTCCATTGAAAGGAGTACATAAAAAATCAGTATTTTCAATTAGAAGTTTGAAGATGAAATGTTCTTATAACTATGCTTGAAGGGATCATATTGGATTCTTAAAAACTTCAAATCCATTGGTTGAAATGACATTTTTAATTCACAAGCATAATAAATTAATTGTTTTAAAAAATTCATGTGTCTTGACACTTACACTAAATTAACCCAAATTTTGACATGCCTTAAATCATGATCCAAAAGTGTCATGTACAAAAAATTGTACCTAGATTCATTGAAAAAGGATGCATAAGTATAATGGATAACTTAATAACTTGTAATTTTTAGAATAAATTTGGTTTGGAGCTCCAAATTATGCATTCATTTAGGTAAACAAATGTAAATTTCATTGGAAATCCAAGTCAACACGGTACTAAATGAGGTTAAACTCAACAAGGACATGTTTTAACATCTTAATCATTTAACATCTTTGAAAGTAAAATCACATTAGTGCATGGGACTTTTAGTATTGCAAGTACATCCAAAATTGCAACACCTTAACATGTTTTCACCCTCATACAGACCCTTCTAAACCTTTTGTTTTGTAGACGGACGCCTTTGACTTTGCATTAAATGTCATACATTCACAACTTGTTCAATGTTTTCTTGGGTTCACTAATTTTTATTGGCAATTCATTGCACATTATTCCACGATAATGACCCCTTTTACTTGTTTGATTAAGAAGGATTAAACTTTTTCCTAGGGAGTTGAAGCTAAAAATGCCTTTCAATATTTGGAGGCTTCTTTCACAATTGCCCCACTTTTGATTCATGCAAACCCTTCAAAATCTTTTGTCTTGGAGACGAATGTTTTTGACTTTGCATTAAGTGTCGTATTTTCACAACCTAAAGAAGATAATCTTTTTCATCTAATTGGTTTCTGGTCTTATAAATTTTCTTTTATCAAGATTAATTACAAAATTTATGACAGAAAATTCTTGGTCATCGTGGATGCCTTTGAGGAATGACGTCATCTACTTGAAGGAGCTCAATGTGAAATCATTGTGTATTCTAATAATAGGAATCTCCAATATTTCATGATGACTTGTGTTAAATTGACATCAAGCTCGATGGGCATTATCCTTGTCTTGATTTTGGTTCATGATTACTTATTATTCAAGGCGATAACAAGGGAAACCAAATGCATTATCTTGTTGCTCGTACCTCGCACCTAAAAAGGGGGATTCCGCTTACAATCAACAATGTGACACCACTTTCAAACCTAGAAACCTTCAACTTCATGCATTATTGGTAATTCTTGAGGATAAGACCTTCCTTAAACACATTTATGAAAATCTAGTCAATGATTATCTTGCCATTATTGTCAGAAGTTGTTGGAAGAACCTTCCTAATGACTTTGACAAATTTGAGTTTCATGATGGTCTGTTATATCATGACGAATTGTTATACGTACCGAAAGGTTTTGCGCAACTTCAAGTTCTCCAAGCCAGAGATGACACATTGGTTACTAGTCATTTTAGATTCAACAAAACCATGGAGTTAGTGTTTCCTAATTATTAATGACTACAACTTTGAAAGTTCATGAAAAAATTTGTGGGATCATGTGATGTTTGTGCTTATGTAAAGAATCTTTGTCATCGCCTTCCTGGACTTTTTTAGCCATTATCGGTCCTTACTTCACTATGGTCTTCAATCTCCATGGATTTCATCATGGATCTTCCATGATTTAATTCATTTGATTCCATTTGTCACAAACACCATCATTCATTGTTGCATCATCGTTTGCACCAACATAGTCACATGCATCATCATTTGCATCATTACTTACACTAACATAGTCATTTGCATCATCGCTTACATCAACATAATTGTTTATGTCATCGTTTACACCAACGTAGTCACCTACATCATTGCTTACATCATTGTTAATTATTAATTAATTCTTAGTTGACTATTAGTTAGGAAGTTTTTCAAGAAGCTTCCTTGGTCAATGCACACATGGAAGCCTCTTTGGAAGTTTCCTTGAGCTAAATCCCCAATGGGGTATAAATAAGAGTAGGACCTCCCATTACTTTCAATCTATTCAACATTAGTTTGGGGTACATTTACTTGTTTAACCTTTGTTTTCATATGTCATAAAAACAAAATATTGTTTGAATCATCTTCTAGCATATATCATGTTTTTGCCTTACGTTTTTGTGTTTTCAGTCTTGGATTAGACTTAGGTTTGCATTTCTTGTGATTTGTTTTCCTTGTTGTATCTTTGGCTAAGTTTTTATTTTTGTAGTTTTTCATGCCCATGACACCATTCTAGTGGTGGTGAATTATTTCATTAAAATGGTTCATTTTATTCCCTGCAACAAATCAATAATTAATGAAAAGATAACTAAGTTACTCCTTGGTCATGTTTTTTATTATCATGGACTTCTTGAAAACATTGTTTTTAATCATGGACTTCAATTTGCATCCAAGTTTTGATAACAGCTTTTTGAACTATTAGGTGTGAAGGTGAAGTTGTCATCAACCTTCCATCTTTAAACATATGGGCAAATGAAGCGGGTCAATCAACTCTTAGAATAATATTTATGATGTACAATTAATTATCATTAAAATAATTAATTGGATCTCTTATCTATGGTAGAATTTTCTTATAACAACACAATACATTCAACAACCCACCAAACACCATTATTTGCAAATCATGGCTTACATCCCAGGTTTGACATCCAAGGTGTAGATAATGTCATGAATCCTGTAGTCGAGGATCAAATCGCGTGGCTAGTAAACATTTGAACACAACTTGTATCCAACTTTAAAGAAGTTCAAAGGCAATAAAATGTTGATGCACATCGTAAAAATCAATTAAATTTCAAGGTCAGAAATCAAATTTGGTTTCGACTACAAAACATCAAAACAACTTGATTGTTGGAAAAATTAGACTACCAAAGACTAAGTTTGTTCACCATTGTGAAATAAATCAACATAATGGCATTCTAACTCAAGCTCCCAAATTCCATGAAGATTCACCCCATGTTTCATGTTTCATTGTTGGAACCTTTGTGAGCCATATTGACATAGCCATGCGTGGTACTCTCAATTTAAAATAATTACATCAGGGATATTGGGGTGTGGCAAGGCTATTAGGGGTTTTTAACAACTTCATGTTAGAATAAAGAATGATGAGTTGTCGTGACGTGTAATGTCGTGACATTTGGTGTCATAAGGGTGTAAATCCATAGTAAACTCCACTGAACAAAAAGATTAAAACGAATCAAAAGTAGAAACTAATCAACCAAAAAGAGATGCGCACACACAAAAAAAAATATATATATATATAATGCACAAGAGGAGGCACGAGATGAAATTTTCATGTATTAAATTGAAAAGAAGGAAAAAAAAACGTAGTGTATGTAAACGGTGGCTGTGTAATAGCCGCCGTGAACATCTAGAAATCCAATTTGACTATGGAGGAAACTTTCCTTAACAAAGGAATTTTAGAAAAATTAACAAAGGAAGGGAAGAGCTTGGCCTTTTATACAACTGTCAATAAAGCTAAAACCCTAAACAAGCCATAACCCTAAAACACCTAATAACGTATAGTAACCTAAGAACGTACATTAACATTAAGAGCGTACATAACCCTAAAGGCATGATTGGCATGCCCGTAACCAGCCATCATGTATGAGGCCATGCATATGGGCATGACAACTATCGTGACGTTCGGTGTCGTAAAGGTGTAAATCCATAGTAAACTTTACTAAACAAAAAGACTAAACCCAGATAAAGGTAGAAATTAATCAACCAAAAAAAGATGCACACACACATATATATAATGCACAAGAGGAGGCTAAGATGAAATTTTCGTGTATCCCCCCCTAGACTTGAGTCAATAAAAACGTGGCATGGTTTGAGTAGAAATCAAGGTGCTATAAAAGAACATGATGAACAATACCAAATGCCAACAAGAACTTGAATGCGCTCCAACTTGAGGCAAAATAGATGGTATCCACCATTACAATTATCGCAAAGCAACATCTGATCAACATCGTCTGTCCTTTGACATACCCGACATGGATAGTCAAGTGGAGGAATCCAAGTCGACGTGATGATGGTAGGATCCAAGTTTGGTAGGTGGTAGGGCACACAATTTTTGGAGTGATCCCAATTTATGCGTCCGTTAGTTCTTTACAACTCCAACACACCTGAAGGCATGATCGCCTTGATCCTCAAGATAATGCAACCGAAAGAAGTGTCTAAAGTATCATTAGGTTACCATTGTAAATTCACAAAATCACCAACATCAAATTGTCTCACTTTAGGTTTATAACTGCCACCTGGTGTGTCTACATATTGTAAGGTGTCTCGATGATGTGCAATGGACAAGTTCTCCATGGCCTGGGCATAACCCTTCTGAATAGAACAGCCTTCTCTGCAATGACCCAAGCCCAAGTGGCTAAGGAGTCCAAGTCCACAACTTGGTCTATTTGAGCAACAATGGAAAAGGGAGGAATGGGATGTCTCCCAAAAAGTAGAAAGTAAGGAGTGAAATGAGACAAAGAAGCGTGTTTGGACATCCTATAACCCATGACAATGTAAGGTTGGGCCCGGTCCCAATCCTCTTTGTTCCCAGTGAGGCAAATCTTTCGAAGTCCTTTCCTGCATGTTTGAACCATCCTTTTTACAAGGCCATAAGCTTGGGGATGATCCTTTGAAGTCGAGCAATGGTCAATGAAAACATGATCAAGTAGGTCTTGGAATAAAACCAGGTTGTTCATGTGGTGGAAGAACCACTCTATCGGCTCGTGGTAAGCATCGGACAAGGTGATTATCTTTCCATGAGTAGCGTTTGGACCATTGTTGTATACAATCTCGATGATTTGATGTAACTTGGGGAGGGTATTCCCCATGCTAAAGAAACCTCAGAGTGTCCAAGTCTTCCCATATATCCACAATGGGATGCTTAATCAAGTTACATTACAATAGTGCAAGATAACTAGATGCATAAGATACATGTACTGTTGGAATCTGGTCGAAGTCTTGCTTGGCTTTTGAGAAATCTTCAGTGGTAGTGAAAGGTCTCCGTGATATGGTATCCACGTTTTGATGTGTAATACTAGGTTGGTGAATAACCTTGAATTCATACTCTTGAAATATAAGCGCCCAACGAACTAACTTACTAGTAAACTTATCATTGGTCATCAACCACTTGATAGACTAGTGGTCGGTATACTAAGTGAACTTGGTGCCATAAAAATAGGGCCTAAAATGTATGACGACCCATACAATAATAAAACATTCCCCTTCGTATGAAGAGTAATTGCTCTTAGCCTTGTTGTTGCTTCGGGATGCATAGGCGATAACATATTCCTTACCTTCCTCATCAAGTTGGCCAAGAACAACACCAATACCAAGAGCACTCCAATTAGTGTGTAGAATGAAGACCTTGCTGAAATCAGGTCTTCTCAGAATGGGGAACTCTGAAAGCTTTTCCTTGAGTTTGTTGAAAGCTTCCTAAGTTTTTTCACTCCATGTCCAAGCAACATCCTTCTTTAACAATGCATAGAGAGGATGAATAATAGGACTGAAGTCTTGGACATAAATCTTGTAGTAATTACATAGTGCAATGAAACTCCTCAAAGTGTGAACATCAGTAGGATTGGGCATTTCCAAAATGGCTACTACTTTGGCCCAATAAGCCATAATACCATTTGGCAAAATTTTGGGTCCAAGGTAGACTACTGAGGTGATAGCAAACTCACACTTTTTAGGATGGATTTTCATATTGACTTCGTGGAGCCTTTTGAATAATTCCTCAAGATGAACCAAGTGCTGCAAGAGTCTTTTGCTATGCACTAGGACATCATCTATGTAACACTTCAGAAAATTTACCCCTTTAATAACCTGGTCCATGACTTGCTAAAAGAAGACAAATGCATTCTTTAATCCAAAAGGCATTACAAGTCATTCCCACAACTTGTTGCTTCCATGGAATGTCATTTTTTTGCAATCTTTTGCAGCGAGCACAATCTAGTTAAAGCCTTACTTTATATTCACAATTATGAAGATGTTTGAGTTTCCAATGTTATCAAACAATTCTTCAAGGATGGGCATGGGGTACTTGTCTTAAGGTGTAACCAAGTTCAAAGGCCTATAATCCGTGCACATCCTTTTTTCAATCCATAATCCAGCTGAATCCTTCTTCGTTGGCATTATCGTAGCGGCTACGAAATCAGAACTTGATGGTTGAATGAGACCAACCTCATTGAGCTCTTTGCATCTTTCATTTACTAGTTCCCACTCATGCTTGCTCAACCTATGTCTCCTCAGATAGATGGGTGTCTCATCTGTAAGGTCTATAGATAATTGCATGGTTTTACACCTACATAAGTCTTTCATTGAAAATGCGAACACATTTTCATACTTAATTAGTAAGTTTGTGACTTGGTTTCTCTCCTTCTTAGTGAGTTGGTTTTCCATAACGAAAGGGTAGTTGGAAACACATGAAATGGAGTTGGAAAGTGTGTTTGAAGAACCTAGTGTATTGGGTTTTCCACTATCCAACTATGTAAATTCATATAAGGTTGTAATTGTTTATCTAGAAACTTATGTACCTCCAAGTGTATCAGAAACAACTTGAGTCAAATTACATGGTACCTCCTCCCCCCCAACACTAAGAGTGAAGTGTAGAGTGTTGAAGATAGGCAAGTGTATTTAGTTGGGGTGCCATGTAGTCACATCGCAAGAACTACAAGCTAATTGAATTAGTGTTAGTGTTGTGTACATTTGAAAGAATACATAGGTTACCAACAACCATGTAAGGGAATTTAGGTCCATGCCTCTCTCTAGTAGAGCGTTATGCTCCAATCTAGTCACCTTGGTGTGACTAGTAATGCTAGTTTGGAACCCCATAGCCCTTTTTCTTCTTATGGGCTTAGTTCATCTCAAGTGGCTAAAACATGACAATACATTAAGCTTGGTCCATCTTCTTAAAAGGCGTGTGCTCCTAGGAAAGAGACTGGCCCACATGTTGGTTTTCCTATTGTGTTCGCATGAAACCAAGGAGGTTTCTTTTGCCTTATAACTGGTTGGCAAGAGCTCTGATCATCTAATATGTGAGAAACATGTAGGTTCAGGTCTCTAATGGTGTATCTCAGAACCAACTGTAGAATTGAAAATGGTGCAAGGTTGGTCCACTAGTTGTGTAGTCGATCTGCATAAGAATCGCATTGTGCCATAGTGAGTAAAAGTGGCTTTCTAAAGTAATGCTTAATTAGCATGTAGTGTTCTTAAAATTTCTCCCTCTTATCAAGCTGAGAAGGGGTGTTCTTAATTACATAACCAAACGTAGGAAAAATGGATTGGGCCTAGGTGATCAATCGTACCATGTCTGTGAAAAGACTAGATCTTATGTCACTCAAGCCTTCTCCAAATCTAGCCGCTAAAAATCCTTGACATTCTTAACCTGAAATGATGAGGTCCACGAGGCCAAGTAATTCCATATGCTTCTTTTGAATTAGTTGTATGTTAGAGGGCAAAAAAATGAAACTAACCTTCCATGTGGTGGTTACAAATTGTTGTGAAAATCTGGCTATGAACTCCATCATTTTCGATGCCGCCACTTGTTTTGCAATAGGATCAATGTCTATGTAGAAATACCTCTGAACCACCATCCTTGACTGTAGTAGGGCTTTAAGAGTTGTACCAATAGCACCAAAGAGCTCTAATAATGTAATCCTTTCCTTAAGTGGTATCCAGGTGATTAGTTGACAAAGTACTGGCTTAATCGATTCACATGGCTCTCCATGTTTTCAAAACTAGACAAAGCTTTGACCAAAGGTTTATGGGCTACTTTGAACCTCTATAAAACCTATATTCTATGTTGAATGTCAATAGGAACCACCCTCAAGCTTTCAATAGCTTAGGCGTAAGTTGTCTCCTCTTCATCTCCCTCTATCCACTCATGGCTAGTTTGTTGGATGTAAGAAATAGTGTGTGTTTCCTTGAACATACAATGGTGAGCCATAGGACTATGAATCTCATGTAAATCGAAGGGTATGTATCCTAGGTGGTGGCCATCAATCTCCCAATCCACTCAGTAGTACACATACTCGAACCAGTTGTCAATTGTGAAACTTGGTGAAAACAGGCCTTTTGCCCAATGAACACATCATAACTGGTGGCATTGGTGACTAAACATCTGACCTATAAGCAAAGTTCTTGATCTGTACCTTCATTGAAGTTAAGTGCAATCAAATCTGAGCTTTCCCCAAGTACCTCTTCCATGCTCCCATTAACAATGCGAATTTGCCACATAGATTTTTGTAGTTTGGAGTCGAACATGCCCATCTTTTTAGCGAATTGAACTCCAAGAATCACTAGTTGGGCACTTGTATCAAGAAGTACCACTTTGGGTGTATGTCCTCCCACCTCGATTGTTGACTCAATATTGTCAACAATGGCAACTCCGATGGCAATGGAAGTTCTCTCACTAGGCACCACCTTAAAAAAGGAATGAAAGTCTTTATGGAAAGAATAGTTATCCACAACGCCTTTACTGAGTAACAAATCCACAAATGAGGTGTTCTTAGCTCTTTTCTAATATGTGATTGTAGAACCAGAAATAAGAGAGCCCATTAGTTTAGCCATGTTAGAACTAGTGACCAAATTACAAACGCCATCTGTAACACGTGAGCCAATCGAGTGTCCCTCCAAGGTGTTAAATGGGACCCCTATAGCATGTGGATTAGGGATTAGTAAAGAACATGATGTAGTGTTCAGGGTATCCTTTAGTATTGCAATTATGTCCCTGGTGCTTAGCTTCAAATCTTGAAAACAAAATAACGGTGTATTCACAAGTTTTTGCGCCATTTCACACATTTGAAGTTGGCACTTCATAAGCTAATAAGTGGAAAATTATGTGTTTTCCTGATGTACATGTAATCCTGGGACACGAGAATTTGATGCCCTAATACACTACTAGAAAAATACCATTTTGCAATTGTCTTATACAATTGGTTTTCAGTTGCAATCGACACTTGTAACTAAAAATTAGCCCAATTGCCTAAGACAAATTGTAGAAAAATTGCAGTTGCATCCAATAATCCATATATGACAAGTACATACGGTTGGGTTATACAGTTTCATCCACCCATATTTTAGACTAACAATTATAAATGCAACTGCATGCAACTATAGGGGTTACGTTCCCATTGCATTACATGTTAATTAGCTAACCCAATTGTATGCGAACACGTGTACTTTTATTTTGTAATTAAATATTTAGTTTTAAGAATTATTTTAATTAATCTAGATCGTCCAAGTCGTAGTCGTTGGGGTGGGGACATGTGTTGGGTTTAAGGCTTGATCAACCATGCTATGTCATTATACACGTGGGGAAGATTAGGGTTAGGGTTATAGGGTTTAACACCCATTGAATTATCAGGATCATGCCATGTGGCAACCTAGTGACCGCATAATGTAATTGCAAATGCAACTAGTATTTTGAGAGCTTAAATCGCCATGTGTCACATGGTCCTACTTTACAAGTGTTAGGGTTAGGGTTAGGGTTAGCATTTAGGGTTTTTATCATACCGTTTATAGCGTGCGACATGGCAACACAACAATTGTTTGATTTAATTACAAATGCAACTACTGGCCCATGGCATGCAACTTTTGTCATTGTTAGTTTTAAGGTTAAGGTGTGTAACTATAGTTACATGTGTAACTAGATTAGTAGCATTAACCATTGCCTTGCCCATATTGGGGTTCCTTACACACCTACACCTACTTTAACTAATGTACATTATACATATCACT
>Ga0116227_10002160_pt1 | contig 44919 bp, 26 predicted proteins | sample S1TSphgellanicum_FD_89693 | JGI IMG/M metagenome (GOLD analysis project Ga0116227, IMG submission 89693) | Host-associated microbial communities from peat moss isolated from Minnesota, USA - S1T2_Fb - Sphagnum magellanicum MG | ecosystem: Host-associated > Plants > Peat moss > Unclassified...
CTTCTTAAGTTGTTTTGATCAAATCTTTTTTTTTTGTGTACTTTTTGCTTTTTTTTTGATTTTTTTTTTTTTTTCTGTATATTTAAAAAAAAAATTTTCAAAATCTGGGGAATTTGGTTTTTTTTTTTTTTTTTTTTTTCATAAAAAAGCCTTTGTATAGGTCGAAATCATATTCTTGAGATCGAATTTTGGCGAGAATTCACTAATAAAAAGAAACACTAAAATCTGGCACCTCTGGGCCTCCAAACTGGGTGCGAAATGAGATGTCAAGATGAGAACAATAGAGATGAACAAGGCATTATAGACATGTAGGCCCTACTTGGAGGGTGTAGTACAATACTAATTGTTTAAAATCGTATATTTGAAGGGTATTTTTTGGATTTCAAATCTTTTTGGAAAGTAATGATTATTGTAATTGTATGCAATATGTGTAGTTACCAATTAAATTATTTTTCAAAAAAATAATAATTTTACTTCATAAAAATGCTAAAAATTCAAAAATCAAGCACATTGATTGTATATTTTGAAAGCATTCTAAATCTTTTTTAATTTTTTTTATTTATTGAAAACTAGATACACAATGATGGTATCTTATGTACTAAGCCACCTGCATCATAATGAGTGTTTGAATTTTTCATTGTTTGTAGTGTTAAATCAATTGATTTTGAAATTTTTGAATGAATTTTTTTTAATATTTGTAATACAATATGGAAACATTTGGGAAAAAAATTGAAATGAATGTAATGAATATGGAATACTGAAAATCACATTTAATGTGTCATAAGACATGTTTTTGTTGGGTAATGGACTCCTTGAAAGACTTCAATTTAATCAAATTATGGAGTGGTCACAAAGATTCATCCATATTGGCACATTTGGCTCGTTTAAGCAAAAATGCACCTTTATAGATTTTTTTTGAAAATGTTGTTTAGATGTTTATGAATTTGTGTTTAATTTGTTGGTGTAATGAAACAAAGCACATAGTTTGGTAATCTTAAATACAATGTAAACAAGTTTATGGTTTAATTAATAAGCTTGAATAGATTTTGAATGACATTGTTGTGTTGATGCATTTGTCCGTATGTGGTATATTTGTCTTTTATTGATGGTTGTGTATTCAAATAACAGACGTTTGAATTTTTGTGTATTCATGAAGTTACATAATGTCGTGGATTGACATGTTTTTATTAAGATATCGATATTGAAATTTTTTTTGATGATTATTGGAATGTTTTGAGGCATTTGATTAATGATGGTTTCTAATATATAACAAAAATAATTTACTTGCATTTTAGGTGGCTTGTAGACGACAATTAAATACAATGCTTCTTAGGTGTTGCCATTGAAAAATGCAATAATAAATTCAACACCAACACTTGTCAATGAATTTGTTTGTATGAATGCGAATTTTTCACGATAAGATTTAAAAGATGGGAATGTTAATCCATATTGTGTAGTAGTTTGAAATTGATACATTTCTTGTTCAATAAGAAGATCTACTTGGAAATTTTTAATTGAATTAACAATGTTGACAATAATTTTTATTTTTTTTTGGGAACAAATTCGAAATAGTGTTGTATATGTTTAAGCATGTTTTGTTACTCTATTAGGGTTGAATGCTAAATGTTCAATGGTTAAACCTTATGCATGTGGTGTATAGTGTATCTTGTAGCTAGTTGGATAAGAAATTGGATTATTGTGATAGTGTGAGATGGGTTGTTACATATTTGTATTTCGATGACCTTTTGTTCAATTGGTGTCTAATTCTTATTAAATGCAAGGATTTATTTGTAAATGTGTGAATTTTCTAACCTAGTGTTGAATCCAATGCGAGGATTACAAAAATTGATCCATATCAAAGGTTTTGAAACATTTTTTGTACATTCTTCGGTGTTTCGTCAACACCATTAACAAATCCATATGATGTGCGATAGTTTCCAATGCATAGTTCCACTAACATATGTCTTTTGAAAAATAGTTCATGATGGAGTCTAGTTGTTTCGTTTGAAAAATCTAATAGTTGAAAATGAACATGGCATGTGTTTAAATTAATGTCTTATGCTACAAACTTGAATGTTTCACCTAGTGTGTTTTGAAATGTGTTTTTATTGTGTTCAATTGTTCTAACATTCGTATAGAACAAATATGGCAAGGTGGTATCTATTGGTGGCATTTTTAAACAATTTTGGTTAATGAAGTTTATGTCATCATGAGTTTCTAAAGCTATTCAAAATTGGTTTAAAATGTTAATGAAATTTATATCATTTTGTCACATGATTTGTTTCAATTCATAAAATTTTACATGTTCATTCCAAAAATTTGTTCCAAGAATGTTAAGCTTGTCTAGTCTTGGTCTAAAAATCCATGAATCTCGAATCAATGGAACTTGGTAGAAATCACCTAACATAATGACATTTAAACCACCCATGAAATTGTCATGAACTTGCTTTATTACGTGTAATTTACAACCCATGAATGACAACATTATATTATTAACTAAAGAAATTTCATATATTATTAATAGTTGTAATTGAGTATTTTTTAAATTAAAATATCACATCTTTCATCATTTGATGCTTTAAACTCGTTGAAATTTTTATTTATTGGGATTGCAAGTGTAGAATGTATCATGGTACCAACAATATTAAATGTTGTTTTTCTTGTGTATATTAATTTCATAATTATTGGTTTCAAAGGGTTGGGATTATGTGTTTCTTGTATGTAATATTGTAACATGTTTTGAATGATGCGCATTAATGTGAATGTTTTCCCTATTCTTGCACCTCAAGTGAAAAAAATGCATAAAGATTTGATGGGTGTTTTTCTTTTTTAAGAAGGATGTCATTAACAAGTGCTCATTGTTCATTATTATGTTGAGATAACTCATGGTAAATGTCCATCAACATTATTCTAAAATCACTATATGTTGCTATTCTATTTTTGAAATATTTATCTTTTGATTTTGTGTTATTTTCATATTTTAAATCATATGGTTCATTTTTTTAAATATTAGAATGTAATGGATTCTTTTTTGAATTCCATGCACTAGTAATTATTTCATTTCAAAAAAAAAAATTCCCATCCACTTATTTTGTGTTTTTTTGTGTATTTTTAAAATTGTGATTGCAAATCATCCCATTCATTATTATAGTCACCATTTTAATTGAAATTATGTACAAATGTTTTGGGGTTTTTTTTAGTAACATTTTTTGAATTAATGTGCGCATCATTCCATGAAACATAATTATTTTTAAAAAAAAATTCTATTTCACGAAAAGGTTTGAAGAATAACAATAGTTATTTATATTGATTTGCAAGGTTTTCATGTAAATCAAATGACATCCAACAAATCATATTACTACATGTTTATATTTTTTTCATTTTTAGTGTTATGTTCAACAACAGATTTTGCTAAGAAATGTGGTTCAAAAATTGAGGTTGTGTTTTATATTTATAGATTATTAATTTACAATGAATGTTTGTTGAGGCCATAAATAAATTACATAACATTTTTTACAATAATGAAATGAATGTTCTATCATGTTCTTCACATGTGTTTATGAATTACAATGATTTTGTTGAATGATATAGTGAAAATTTTGATAATGATACGTGTACATCTTGTTGCACAGACATTTGTTGTGCATTTAAGAATGTTGTACCCAATTTTTTAAAATTTGTTTAAATGTTTATGTTTGTTTGTTCATGTTTGCATTTTTCTTAAATCAATTACATTTCTTTTATCACAAATTTATCTACTTTTGTTAAATAAGAAATATAGTAAGTTGTAGTTGCATATGGATCTAAAATGTATTGTGCATCTATATTTGCTTCTCACAAAGGTCCTACATGTACATTAAATGAATTCATGCATATGTCACATGGTTTACATTTTAAGAACAATGTTGGTTTTCACAAAGTGCATTGTAATGCAAGAAGGTAAATATATTTGTTCATTTGTAAATTTGAAAAGAATTCATTGAAAAAAATTTCATTGCCTCACCCCATGTTCAAAGATTTGAATTGTTATTTGATAAAGGTTTAATGTATGTTCATTTTCATTCAATTGTAATAACATTTTAATGCATCTCATTAGAGGTTTTGGAAATTGAAATTGACAAATCAATTGAAATTTTTTCCTATATGTTCATTTGTGTTTATGTATTTGTGTAGTTCATAATTCATTTTTCAAAATTGTTTGATCCATTATTAAATATTTATCAACAAATTTTTTGACTTATTCAATTGAAGAAATGTTGTGTTGTGAGGCATTTTTTACCATAGCAATCCATGGTCATGTGCTAGACCTCGTGATTGGAATTTTGTCACAAAGAAATAATATTGTATTTCACCAAACATGATCAAATCTATTTTTTAGAAGTTTTCATAAACTATTCATTCTATGTGCATATTATCACACATAGATAACAAAATCATTTCTAACAAGTTCTTTAATGGTTGGTGAGTTGCCATTTTTTATTATTGTATTTTCATTAGTATGTTTTTATATAATTGTTTCAATGTTTCTATAAGTGTAGGCCAATTATTGATGCCTATCATGATTGTTCTAAAAAATGAAAGTTGCCTTATTGTCTATCATCACAAAAACATCTTTTTGAAATTGGTCTAAATAGTTTAGAGATGTTCATATATGTCCAATTTTTTTATAGACAAAGTCAAATTTCAATATTTTATCTAAGTTGATATTGTTTGATACATCATTGGTTATTAAAACACAACCCAAAAGTCTTGCTTTTCAAATGTGAATCCATGTAGAAGATAATATGAAATGGATCAAAATTTTAATTTTTTTGAAAAATATAATCATTATATGGTATGCAAATTTCCTATTTGCGCTATTCAATTTTGCTTGTGTTATTTTTTGATATGAACATTTCAATGGTGGTCTTAAATGTTAGAAATTTTTATTCTTATGAATATGTATATTGAAATAATCCCAAAGGCTGAAAACCTTCACTTGGTGTGATTGTTAGTGATTTGTTATTGTCATTAACAAATTATTCTACATCTAGAAGGTTATGTATTAATGTATTTGTGTTGTTTTTTTCTAGTATTTCTTTGAATTTTTTTCATTGACATCATTTTCAATAATTTTTTTGTTCCAAATCAATGTTTTTACTTGCATTTGCAAATTCTGCAAGATCTATCCAATTGGGTTTTATAGAGATTTTTGCACATATATACATAGGAATTTGACAACATTGTTATAAGGCTTTCATAATTACATTAGGATGAACATAACCTATCATATATATTGAATTATATTGTAATTTCCTTTTTAAAAGAAAAATAATTGATAAATCATTGTATGGCATATAACATGATAATACATTTTGAACTACATTCAATTTGGTTGCACCATTCACAACATTTCCATGTATTTATGTATTGCCTTTATCCTTGCAATTGAAAAATTTGTGCAAATGCAAGGCAAGGTGCGAGCAAATATTTTTCAATATTATTTAACATTAAAACAAAAATTCATGTTTGATTTATTTTCTATAATATGATTTTGTAGATTTGAATTGAATGGTTTGCCATGTTTTATTTTCCTTTTGCATGAATTATAAATCAATACATGATCATCTAATATTTTAATTGGAATGGTTGCAAAAAATGAATCAATATATGATTTAGTTCGATATTAGATTTGGTATGCAAAACATAATTTTTGACAAAAATAGCAAACATGTTTTGTAATGTTTTGAATTTCTTTTTGTATTTTACAATATGTTTATCTTTTGATTTTCTTTTCATTATTCATGTAAATTTTTTTATTGTAATGCAATCGGATTCTTTTTTGTCTTTAGAATAGCTACAAGTTTTCTCATTTACATTTTTGTTTTCAATATTATTAATATTTTGCGATGCTTCATTTAATTTGTAAACATTTCTTCGAGTGAGTTATTGAGTTTTAAATGACTTATATCATAAATATTCAAATTAAGTGAATAGATAAAATTATGATAGTTATAATTTTAAATAAAATTTGTTTTATTATATTCAATATCATTATTTAGAAATGTTATCTTTGAAAATGGTTTTACATAATGTGAAGTTTTGGAAATATATTATGTATTGGTATCTCCGATTTGTTTTTTTCTTGGTGCTAGTTCTTTTTCTTGGGGAGTGGTAATATTTGATTTTTAAAAAAAATCATTTGAATTTATTTTTTAGGTAGGTTGTTGTTTTCTTTTATAGTTGATTTGTTTCAAATGCCATTTGATATCCAACATATTCAACCCCAACATTGGGAATTTGGTTGTGAATGCTAGTGCAATTTCTTGTGGCATCCATTCATGATGTTGTTTTTGAATTTCCAACAAATTATCATGCAATTGAAAAGTCCGTGTAATTTTTTTTCATTTGTTATGAAGTTCATTTTTTAAATTAGTGGGTTATTTTGTCATGCCATTACTTTTTGTTTCACACATATTTTGATTTTGGTAATTGAAAGAAACTATTGTTTGATAACATATATCTATAGGTTCAAAGTGATTGTTTTTGTACACAATGTGCAATGTATTCCCACTGTTTTTGTCTTGTATTTAAACTATTATGCGACTATTATTCATATTCCAAACAAAGATTGGACATTGCAAGTAATGTCCAATCCAACAAACAACAATAAAGTCACCCCATAATCCACCATTCAAAGTTCATAATGACATTTTTTTAATGTATGTTTTTTTGTTGTTTGTTTGCCCATGATGTAAATCATGTAGAAATCTAGAATTTAATTCACATTCACAACATAACAATGCCTATGGTGTTTCAAAGTTCAAAAATTCTTGTAAATGGAACAAAAAATTCATTCGAATTGAATTTGAAGTTATTGAGTATTTTAATAAATAAGTTATTGCATCAACTAAATAGTGTCCAATGTTATATTAAAAAATAGTAATTCATTTGAAACCAAGTTTGGTTAATTTTTTATCAATCTCCATGAAATGACAAATTTAAATTTGAAAGTTCAATTTAATTTTATATGTTAAAAAACTAAAATATATTTTTTGAATTATGTTTTAAATTTTAATTGATCAATATGAGATTTGTATTAACTTATATTGGATTGTATATGTAATATTTAAAATCTAATTTTTAATTAATGTGTATACTATATTTTGGATTGTGATGGAAATTGATATTTATATTATCAACTTTATGATTTTTTTTAGCTTTGGATTTGTGTTTGAATTTATTTTATTTTATGGGGTTTCAAGTCTTAAGGTGTTGGGTTTTGGGTTTCTTGATTTATGGTTCCGCAATTAGGTTCTTTTGTTTGATTTTTGATATTAAGGAATTTGGAATTAGGGTTTTAGGTATTAAGGTTTTGGATTTCTTGACTTGTAGTGTACACTTTCACAATTATGTTTTTAAGGTTTCAAAGTTGTGATTGTCAATGCTCAACTTTACAATTTAAGGTTTCAAATTTTAATGTTTAAAATTTTTAACATTGGAGTTTTAGGATTTCAAGTTTGAAAGTTGTAAATTTGAAGTCTTGAAGTTGTAGGGTTTCAAATTTTAAGGTTTTAGATCGCAAAAGTTAAGGTTTAGGGTTCAAGGTTTATGTTGAAATAGGTTAATACCATTCATATATCACCAATGGCCATATGTCAAAAGAAAATTCCCAAAAAATCATGTTCAAAATTTTCCAATCCAAGAAGTTACAAATTTAAAACCAAGTTGAAATCAAAATTTACCAAACAATAATACAAATATAATTTTCAAAACATGAACAAAAAGATAAAAAAAATTCAATGTACAAAATTTAAGTTCAAATATGAACTTATGTGCACATGCACAATATGGACAATCCACAATTTTTTTATTATGTACATGAAAGGCTTTCAAGCTTTTCAAACATATTAAGAAAAATTTAATAAAAACTACAAATTTCTTTAACTTTTTTTGTAACTTTGGATTGTTCAACTTTTATTTCTTTGGACTTCCCATGCTTAGTTCCTTCTTCTCCAACTATTGATTTTGCATCTTTGTTCACATCTTCTTCAAAGTAGAAAATCCAATGACTTTAGTTGTAGGGCTCAAAATGAATTCCCCTTCAGGATCTTTTCACAAAACAATCGAAGGAAAAAACCTTCCATTTTTATGAAATCCTCAAGGGTTCTAAGATCATGATCAAGAAGTGCTTTCATTCAAAGGATACATAAAACACAATTAAATTCCTGACCATTTTCTTACTTTAATTTTGCATGCAATTTGAGCTTGGGTTTACATTGGAACTATGGCCTTACATTTATAGCAATAAAATTAAGCATCTCGATTTGTTAGAGATGGCAAATGGCATGTGTTAAGGATTTTTTCAAAACAAGATACCCCATAAGAATATTGAACTTACCAACAACCTACAATGACACAAATTTCAAAAACATGTGTGTGAAATCTATACTTTCATGAAAGTAAGCAAACATGCAAACAAACATCCAAACAAAAAGAGTTGCATGTAAAGGTATGTGAAAATAATCATTGCAAACCTTTAAAAACAAAGCTTTGGGGTTTTAAGGTTCTTGTCACAAAGAAGTAGGCCAATAAGGCAACTTCTTCCAAAAAAAGAAAAGAAAAAGACCACAAGTATTTTTGAGGTAGTCATGATCATATTAGGTTTTCAATCCAAATTGTCAACTTGAAAGAAATGAAAACTAAAGAATTTTTTTTTTGAAACTATAAAACTATGAAACACCATACCAATACAAAATATTCTACTTATATGCATGCGTTTTGACATATTGTATTGTTTTTATTAGATTGATATTTTTTGGTCATGACCCACAAATTGTTACATTATATTGAAATTAAGAGATCCAAAATGAAATTTCCTTTTCATTTTAGCAAACTTCCATCCCTTAGAAACTGTTACCTTAACAAAAAAGATAAATGAACAACATTGTTGTACTAAAATAAAAAAACCAAAAAAAACACCACACCACTTTCAACTCCTCTTATTATTCTATATTGTTTCCCACAACATCTTGCTTTATTATATTAAATGTCGAAACACACAATTCCCCCAAATTCTTCTAAGCCATCTAAACCAAAATTGGACTTTTAAGAAACCAAACTTATGTGGAAAATCATGTTTAGTTTTTTTGTTGAATTTTGGATTATTAGCATTAGTTTTGGATTATTAAAACACTTCATATTTTGACAATTCCAAAAGCTCACAAAAAAATCACAAGCACCCCCAAATCTTGGGCATCATTGAATCTCGAAAAAAAACATATCCTAGTACCCGAATGGATTTGGCAACAAACTATTGAATAATTAATTATATTTCAAATCTTAACTTCAACAATTCGTCTTTTAATTCTAAAATTTTTGGTAAGTAATGTTTATATAAAATAATAAATATGATTTTGCTATTTTTGTGAAACAATCTAAGTGTGTCTAGACAATCTAAGTGTGTTTAGACTATCACATTCTTCACTTCTAGAAGTGGGAAGTTTAAAGTTCAAACTTGATAGTCGATATTCTTCAAATTTTGATTTTATAATAATTATTAAAATTTTAACACAAGTAGTATTTTTTTTTCAAATTTTTGGAAAAAAAGAAATAATTTAATTTATGTCATAACTATTCATATACAACAATAATCACCTTCTTTTAACCATCATCAAATTTCACAAAAACTCACAAGCAACCCCAAATTTTGGGCATTATTGAATCCCACCAAAAAATCACAATTCTTCTTATAACCATAACAAAATCCTACAAAAACTCCCAATGCCAAATCTCACAAAAAATGACAACCCTCTCTTCTTTTAGCCATTGTTGAGTTCACAAAAGTTCAACCCATATAATTTTTTTGCATGGAGCACACATTTTGTGCCAATCACTTTATAATTAAAAATCAATGCCTTTATATGAAGAAAGTTTTGCACATAATTCAAAATAATTATAATTATAAACACTTAAAAAATTTGCAAACACATTATTCTTCCATTGTTTTGCTTGGCATTGAATTTGATGAAACTAATGGTGATGTAGAAGGGGTTGATGTGTTTGTAAAATAGGTTGATGTGCAAACAAACATGATCGATGCATGAAAGATGGAAGAGGTGAAGTTAATAATTGTGTTTCAACTTCACCAATTATTGATGGTGTCAAAGGTACATGTACTCATGTGCTTCCACATTTGGCACTTGATTATCACAAATTGTAAAAAGTGCCAATGTATTGTCCTCCTCCAAAATATATGCATTTTTTAATGTAGAAGCGACCATGTCAATAATGTCTTAATTTTTTGTTATTTAATTGCATATTCTCTCTTTTTGTGGCCTTTTTGTCTTCTTTTGTTACACGACAACTTCGAAGGTGCTTCAAGTTTAAAGCCACAACTTCATGTTCAACTATTTTAAATTCTTTTTCAATAGACTCACTAGCATTATCTACATTTATTGCATGCAAAGGTCTAGGCCTTTTCATGGGTGTAATTTTAAAATTTTATTTTCTTGTTTTTACCCACCAAATATATTTGAAGAGCAACCAACCATGAATGAACAAAAAGGATGCATTTTTGGGGTGATTCGGACTTGTATAATTCCAAAGTTTCTTCCTCATTGTAAACACCTCTTTCATTCAATGCAAGAATAACCCCATAATTACCAAAAAATTTAAAGATATCATGTTTTATTAGGCGGCCCCATTTTTTTTTTAAACACCTGGTTCAACACTCAACATGTTATTTAGAGCTATGCATTTCTAGAAAGCTTGATCTTTTTGCCCATTTCCAATAATTGGATTTTGAGTTGTGTCAAACATGTTCTTACGTAACTAACATTTCTCCTCTTCTACCCAAAAAACAAAATCTTCCTGATCACTCTTCTAGCTTTTAATCTTGCATTGCCATGGTGATAGGAAAGATAGTGAAAACAACAAGGATTGCACAAAAGGATGACAATTCATTCCATGCGTGTGATCAATTGCCCAAAACAAAAATGTCGAACTTAGCATCATGCACTATGATGTGGCTAGGCTCCATTAGGTTTGTGGCAACATCAATTGCATAATTTATCAAGAAAAGGCAATAGTGAGGTAGGGTTTTGGTGGAGTTCAAGATTGGGCTTGCCATAATGTTGTTCATGCACATTTTACAAGGTGCAATGGAGATGTTTTTTAAAGGATACGTTATAAAACATATTTTTACATTTGCGAAAAATGAATCTTTCAAAAAAAAATGTTAGCCAAAGTAATCATTTCATTTTTTGGAAAAAAAACATGTTTTTTTCATTTCCCCCATGATATTTGGTGGTATTACATGAAAAAAAATCCTTGTAAGTTTTTATGTTGGGTAATGTGCATGGGGCAAGGTTTTTTTTTACATAAATGTTCCCTTGTCTCTACTAAAGGGGGTGTTTATTTCCAAAACATTTTGTTATTTGAGTGTTATGTCCATATAGATAAAGCACTCTAAGGTTATTTATTTTGTATTCAAACACACTTGCTCTCATGAAAAATTTGTTCATCAAGTGAATGAACCTTTCGTTGATCATACATGTAGACCAATGTTGGGTAGTTACTTAATTTGGTTAATTTGAATTGTCAATTTCAAATTTGAAATCAATTTTGATTAAATATATTTATAGAATTGAAATTAAATTTGGGTCTAAAACCAAACCCCATGTTGGAACCAAAATTGAAATTGAGCTTAATTTTATAATTAAAATTTCAAAAGACTAATCAACAATTTGAAGTTAATTTTCAACAATAAAAATTTAAATAAATATAATATGAATAATGTAAATTTATTAGTATATTAATAAATTTAAATTATAAAATGAAAGTAATTTAATATTATAATATTGACATTTCATATTAATTTACTTGTAATTTTGATTTTCAATACAAGCTAAAAGCTATTGTCTGGTTAAATTTAGTGTACCACTTGTTGGAGTTATGAAAATAATGAAAATTAATCAATATAAAATCCAATAAGGAATGTATGGATTTGAAAATTATATTTTAATATTCATGTTTCATAATATAAATAATATATTATTTAGTAACATCATTGATCCTAAAAATGTAGTTGTTGACTCAAAAGACATAACATAAATGCATTTGAGTGTGAATGATGCATTTTAAAATAACAACATGCATAAGGGAATTTCAAGTTTTCAAAACCTTGGTGTGATACAAGTGAAAATGGGTTGAAAAACATATGATTTATAATTAACATCCAATTAATCTAACCAAAATATTAAAATATTTAACTAAAATAAAATTTGAAATCAAAAGTCAATCTTTGAACATGTTTCAATTACATGTAAAATGGGAAAGTTTATAATTATAAAAAAAATTGTTGTGATTAATTTGCATGGTTTTTAAAGTCTTGCCCGTCCCAATTTGCACCCAATTTGTAAGCATTGGTGTATAGTTCACAAATTAGATCACTTCTTTTTCTTTTTTCCTTTTTTTCTACAATATTTTGTTTTATTTCTCTTCTTGTAAAGCTTTCATGACAACAAGTCATTCATTGTCCCATGCATTTAAATCAAATAATGACACACATTAAGAGAAAGTTACAACCCCTACAACATATTCATGAGATGTGTAAACACATGTGATTTGATATATTCATAATATTTTCAATGTTTCTTAAATACATTTGATTAATGTAGTACAAAGGAAGCTTCAACACATGTTTGTAGAATAATTAATGAAATTTGAATATTGCATCTCAAGAATAAAATATTTTAAAAATATTCCAAAAGAGTATGTGTTTTCCTTCACAATTTATTTTTCTTTGAAAAATATAACATTTTTATACATAATATAATTCATGTATAAGATGTCAAGGTGCAATGTTCATAAATAAGATGTAAAAAATGACATATGTATAAAAGATGGATTATTTTCTTTTAATAGGTCATGTTTGCATAAGGGACAAAAATCATTAAATGAATTAAAAAATACATACAAACCATTTGATTTCACTAAGTCATGTTTGTTTTATGGTAACATGTTCATTTTATATCCTTTTATACAATGTGAATAATAATTCTAAGGGTTCCCATAAGTTGCAAAGATATTTCAAATTCATATAACAAGAAATCAATAATTTTTATATTGTAATTTTAAAAAAATTATCATCAAGCAATGACATTTGTAATGAAAAAAATGTTGGTCATCCACCCATATAATCAATAATGTTCCAAATTGAAATTTTAATTAATGAATCTCCAAAAAACTTAATGAAAATATCACAAATTTAATCCATCTTGAATACATAAAAGGATCATTTTAATTCAATAAAAGAATCATGCAAAGGTTCAAGTTCTATATGTTTATGATAGGAAAATTTGGATTACCAAACATGCCATTATACCAACTAGTGTGAACCCTGTGCATAATGCACAAGTGTGTTATTTCAACAATGTTTGGTTGATGTTTTTGGTTTTTTAAAAAAACTTTTCTTTTCAAACAACCGTTGGTCCCCCCCCGCCGCCCCAGTCCTTCGAAATCCGGTTCTTTACCTCGTCGACCCCCCTGCCCGGTCCTTCGCATTTCCCACTCCGGTTCTTTACCTCGTCGACCCCCCCCGCCCGGTCCTTCACATTTCCCACTTCGGTTCTTTAACCCATTAAGCCCCCCCGCCCGGTCTTTTGCATTTCCCATTCCGGTTCTTTAACCCGTCGATCCCCCCCGGCCGGTCCTTCACATTTCCCACTCCTGTTCTTTAATCCGTCAAACCCCCCCGCCCGGTCCTTCACATTTCCCACTTTAGTTCTTTAACCTTTCGGTTCTGGTTCTTGAAAACTCAACAAGAACAAAAGAACCGTCGGTTCCTTTCATTTCAACAACCTTGCCGAGCTGATGGTTTCGTGGAAGAATTGCCACTTTGTTGGCCGGTTCTTTGACTTTGTCATTATTTTGAGGCCCATAACTATGTACCAAGACTACCTTAATTGTCCGTGGCCACTGATTATGTTGAGGCCCATAACTATGTACCAAGACTACTTTAACTGTCCGTGGCCACTGATTATTTTGAGGCCCATAACTATGTACCAAGACTACTTTAATTGTCTATGGCCACTGTCCGTTCGGAGTTAGGGGAAGGAACTTTCAGAACCCCTGGTCAAAACCTGATCTCACCGGCCTGCCCCTTTCCCGTGCCCAACTCGCCCACGCTAGCCCACCTTCATTTAAAATCCATTGCCACCGTCCTGCCTATAGCGCTGAGCTCGCGGGAACACAAAACCCCCTTCCCAAACCCTGTCACTGACTGATAGACCAAATGAATTAACATATATGATAGATGGTTAATGACCATTGATTTTGTCACAATTTTGCATAAAGTTATTTTAGTTTATTTATTCATATTATGTATGTAATCTTATAACAATGATCAAATGGCATAATGCATATACAATGTTTTGTAGATATTCATCATATTTTATTCAATTTTTCTAAAGATTTATTTTACAAGAAAACAAATTATCAAATGTGAGTTTCAAAGATAATATTATTTACAAATATACCTTTTTGAAATGATTATTTGATCATTTTTTAATATCTTCAAGTTATTTTATCATTTGCTTCATCTTGTTTAAATAATCTAATAGATATGTAAGTTTTTAAGTGTTTAGGTAAATTTATTTTATTTTTTGAAAGATAAATATCAATGTCACCTAGAACATGTTTGTAAAGGTATAAATGGTTTATTATCATATGGCTTGTGTTATATAGTAATGATATGATGCATAGATCTTAATCAAATTATCAAAGCACATATCAAAATAAATTTTAAACCAAAAAAAATTACAAAGGTAAAACATCAAGGAGAATATTACATCTTTATTTTTTTGGTTCACCAAATCTTTCAATCCTTTCCTTTTCACACAATGCATACATAATGAGATGAACATCACTTGTTATGTAACACCTTAAGTGAATGTAAATCACAATGAAAGAGAAAGAATGTGTGCATGCCCAAACATAAAAACTTATGACCAAAAATGCTCCATACAAAATCACAATTTATGTGTTAAAAACACAATTTAAAAAAAAATTAATATGTTAATTCTAGGTCAACCTTCATTTTTGTTTTCTATTCAAAACATATAATTTTTATTGGATCATTAACAAATTCATAACATGCTTTCACATTTTTTTCCCTCTTAACCTTTGAACCTATAATTTTCACATAATATTTACATAATTACAAGAATCACACAAATTCATACTGTTTATGATCCATTAAACAAAAAAGAAATAAATAGAAGATTGAATCCCATGCATAGCATCAAGATGATTCCATCATGGTTCTTTCCACATGCTAAATATAAAAGCATTTCTCCATTTTCAACTTTTGCATTGACATATGCTCTTTTGTTAACAATATTTCGAACAATGTCAACATATTTGCACAAAGCTTAATTAGACAACAAATGTTCATATGTCAATGCCATGTCATGTTAAAATAAATAAATTTTTGCTTAAAAATAATAATTAGACAATGTCATGTGTAACGTGTAATAAATCTTTTTTATTTGCATCAAGACAAGGAAAAAACAAATTATTCAAATGTTTTTGAAGTATGAGATGCTAATTATTTTTATACAAAGTTGTGATATGAAAGGACACAAAGATTAAAAAAACATTGTTTCATTCCATTCCATTCCATTCAACAAAAATGTCAAAGTGGTCCATGTCCATAATTGTTGGAGTGACAATCACTAATGGACTTTATACTGAGTTCACATAAACCAATTCCAATTATCATCATCACTGAAATTCCAATTTTTTTTTGTAAAGTTCACATCCCAAAACAAATTTGCATTTTGGTGAAATTTTGCAAAAATAAATGTTGTGTAAATGTAAATGCCTAACCTTGAATGTGTAAACATAAAAATAAGTAAATCCATTTTAAGTTGTGTAAAACTATGTAAGTGTTATTACATTTACCCAATGTGTAGATCAATACAAATATGTTAATCAATGTAAATAAGTGTAAATGTTTTTGAAAAAAAATCTTGGAAAAAATGTCAACATGAATAATATTCCAAACTTTAAAAATAATTCAAAGTGGCCCATTTCCATTAATAATAATAATAATAATAATCTAAAAATACACCACAACTAATTAAAGGAATTAATATCAAAGGGTAACACTACTACTTCACTACCTTATTCATAGTAGAAACTTCTATTAGGGGGACATTAAAAGAATTAGATTTTTTTGGTGAAGGGCTAATCAAAATGGAACAATACAAAAGAATAGAAATTAAATTGATTTTTTAAGACCAAAAAAAATTGAAATTTTTTGGGGATTTTTTTTTTCTAGTGTAAATTCGACTAAAAATATTTAAAATTTTTGTTAAAAAGGAAAATAGTTTTAAAACTGGTAAAAATACCCTCCAAGAAACCGCCTACCTTCATGGATGGATGAAGTTCAGCGTTTCTCGCAAACGGCCACCGTAACAAGGAGTTTGTGACAAGAAGGGCGCGGCAAAGTACGCAGTGGCGGGCTGGCGGGCGCTCTGGAATTCCTCGTCTCCTTCTTGCGCTCAATTCGCGCAAGATTTCTTACGTTTCCAGCTCCTACTTCGCGTGGCAGTCTAGTAGTTTTTGTGCAGTCCTTTTCTTTCTGTATCTGTGGATACCTTCAATTTGAGTTCGGGTTTTCTGTCGGAGTTTTGTGAATGTGTTTTATGTAATATTTTATGTTTTCGGGGAGCATGGAGCGATGGGCTAATGGTCTCGGCGCTGTTGAGAAATTCTCGGAGCCAAGGAGAGCACACTGTGAGCCGGTGGTTGCACAGCAGCATCATAGCGAAGAAGAAGTCGGAATTAACTGCAATGACATTGAACCCCAGAGATCATGCAAGTTGGATGCTGCAATTTTGCACGTACATCATCACACTTACCAACTTCCACCGCTTTGGATCCTGCATGGGGATATTGAATCACATTTTAGTCTAGGCAACTGCTTAGTTGCAAGATGGGAAGCAGGGGGGAACAAAAAACCTACTAGCCACAGATCAGAGATGCTGCCCTAAATTGGTTCGTTGCATGTTGCAGTTACAGCATTCTTTCTTGTTGATTGTCTGTTTGATTTGTGTCTTCTGAGATGTGCAATAAGTGGACAATTCCATGCAGGAAAGAAAGAAAGGGGGAAAAAGTCAGACTAAATTCTATGGTGCAATGCACTCACAGGTGATAGGGTTTTTGGGAGAGGCATTGGCTCGCATGACAGCCATACAAGCGATGGAAGAATACGGAGTATCACAGTATGCTTCTTCCATTCAGTTCATTAATAAATTGATCACTGCTGCTCGGTGAGCATCTATTTTTCCTTGTTCATTCCTGTTCTTTGCTTACATGTGCTTACTGGTGTGAGAGTTTTACAGTATGATATTATGCCCCAAATGGATTCCATGATCAAGCTTTGACGTGTGTAGTTTTGGGCTTGGGGTTTGATCATCACCGGACACAAAATGACTGTTTCCCGTTCTATAGAATTGAATTGCCCATCTGCTCCTATGTACCTTTTTTCTGTTTGAGAATTAGATGCCAAGTATTCTTCCTCATCATTGTGAGAATTTAATTACATGGAAAATGATTATCATCAGATAAGAAAGAACTGTTTCAGAGGGCACTACCCAAGCAGCTGCAATGTCAATCAAGTGTAGAAGCTGGAAGTAGATCTAAGAGCTGCTTAAATGGTGTTGCATCTCTAGGTCTACAGTGGATGAATCCACACCTGATATCTGCTCTACCATTGAAGTCGGTACTGAGGAAACAGATGGGCAGTCTGTTGATGCAGGTTTTCCAGTTACTATCCATGTTGCTTTTACTATTCTCATTCTTGGCTTTTCCCAATCTCACTCTTCTTAAGAGCTGGAGGTGATGTTTCAAGTCTGACCACTATGAAAAATGATAGCAATTTGTGCCGGTTCATCATAAATATAAGAACACCTCTTGTAGAGCTTAGTTTACCACATGGAGCAAAGAGATAGAACATCTAAATGGTGGTATTCACAGTGACTGTGCTCCTTGTGTAGTTCATGAAGATGGACAACATCTAGCCTCCTTAACAAAGTCCCTTGATTGGATTTTGGCTGAGGCCAAGTTTTTGCGCACCAGCTCCACCAAGTCATTTGATCAACAGGTGCAATTTCCTTCAATAAAGAAATTTTCATGCGTCTGTTTCAACTTTCAATCTCCTAGCCATACATTGGAGGCAGATTTCAGACAAAATCTGACGAAAGAGAAACTGGCAACTAATACAGGTTTGTCTTTCTTGTTACATTTGAAGAAATAAAACTGAATTTAGAGTACAGCTATTTACATCTGAGGAAACTGGGTGATCTCTGTCTGAGATCCAGATTAAAGTAGTGCAGATGTATCCCTTTATCATACCACCCCAGGAACTCCATACCAGGAACTAAATCAACTCCAAGGCCTGGTGATCAGAGGGGAGACCAATTTGTGGATGGAAGAGAGTACACTTAGACAACAAAAGTCTCATGTGCAGACATTGTTACCTTACCTGGAGGTCCTCCATGGTCAACAGACCCAGGCCAAAGTTCAAAGCAAAGGCAACATTGCAAGAAATGCAGAGCTACTGAAGAGGTCATGCAAAATGCGGCCAATGAAATCAAGTAACTAGAACACTGCATTCTCTTCCCCTTCTCAAATTTTCTCTAAAGTCTTCCTTTCTGCTGCAGTTGCTATAATCTGCAGTGTGATTGAACCATTTTCAACAGTTGCAATATGTGGTGGTTAGCAGCTCTCATAGTAACAGCTTGGTATGCATTATATATTCTAGGAATGGTGACCCCATCACCATTCATGTATGTTCTGTGTGCATGTTGTGATATGCATTGTAGTGAAGAATATTAGAATGCCCTTATGCTTTGGTCATCCAAGTGATCTCAACTTTCAGTGTCTGAGAAGGTTTCATAACTGGCAGATGTGAGGGGTGTGCAAAATTTGCCATGTGATCAGTTGGAGCTAACTCTACTTTCTTCCTTGAATGTCACCATCCCAGAGGTTAGGCACGGGGAAGACATGTGCTCCAAACAGTCAGCTGGGCTACCAATAGTGTGGAATGCAACTGTACCAAATCAGTGGAGGCATGGGGAGTCCCCATCACTGCCTCGAGGTCAAGAATCTGGAGCACCTGAAAACTGCACACAAGCAAAGGAGACATTGAGGTTTCCAGTCTCATTTCAAAAGTTGTTGACCTGGTTTCATGCCAGAGAAAAGGTTACATCCAAGAGAGTTCCTAATGTTGCACTTCAAGAGAGCACATCCATGGCCATAGAGAATGCACTCTTGGTGGATCAAGGCTGCATTCAAGAAATGGAGAAGGAAAAATTCTTAGCATGCTTGTGGCATGTGGGTAGCAGACCTGCTGATGCACTTTCCAAGGTACAACTCCAAGCCATGCTACCTCCTGAAACTTAAAGTATTACATTTCAGACTGCACACATGAGATAGTGCTTCTTTGGCTTCACAACAGTCCTAAAAAATCCAAGAGAGAGCATGTGTGGAGTCAATATTGGGGTTCTTAGGATGGGTGATGACTCAGGACCAATTTCATAAGTACCTCTCCTAAATATTTGTTCTTGAAAGTCAATTTGATCCTTAGCAAAGAGTGCACAGACCATGCAAGTAATCACTTCTTGAAAGTGAGTTTACAGATGTGGCCTGCTTGATTAATCATACAGGCTACACGTTAGATGGAAATGGATGTGTAACAGGAAGTGCTAAAAGGCCTTGACACCATCCCTTCATCAATACTTACATACTCCAGCAAATATCCTTGTACATGTTCTGTGTATGTGTAGTTGTCACAGCAACTCGAGATTAGTAAGCACTCCACAAAGAGCTGGACATTGTGGCCCCTTGGTCATGGAAAGTGGAATTGGATAATATGAGAAGGTCTTCAGTGCTATGCTGTTTATGCATTATTATCATGCTTCAGCCAGTCATGAACTTTGGTTCCATGTTGCAGGCCTAAGTGGACCTTATGGTGTGTGAACTGCATTTCAGAAGAAAGAGACAGCACACAACATTGAATGCCTGCAGAGGCTTCTGAAAGTACTAGCACAGTACACAGACAGTTCACACATGAGGTCTCTTCTTCGAGTGGCGCCCGGTAAGGTAGTCCTTGTAACACATCTAGAGGAAAGCCTCGTTCTCCAATTTACTTACAGAGCAAGTGGCAAATGAATTGGCATGGGTACATATCACAGAACCATATGTACTACAGTGATGACAACTGAGTTGAAGAACATGCTTTTCTTTGCTGAGGAAGTTTAATTTGGTGTTTGATGCAGAAGGTATGATTGTGAAACATCGAGATGCTTGTATGCAGGCCTTTCTCTCTCCACCCAAGTACCAACATGAAGTTCAGGTTTGCAATGTATGGATTCAGACATTGGCCATGGCAAGTTTTTTGGTTGCTGCAAGTCTAAATCCATTTGACTGGAAAAGCTGATAATGTTAGTTCCTAGGACTGCAAAAGCAACTTGTGCAAAGGGCTGTCTCTGTCAGGTGTTATGTAGGACGAGCAGATTTGAGATGAGAGGTGTTGGCAAAATTTTTGATCAGCACTGTGCTGATTCTTGGCTCTCCGATGATTGTTGGTCAGTTGAAGGTTCAACAACCTGAACTTGCCTTCTCTGAACCTTGACTTGGATATATAGGCCATGGAGGGCTAGTTGTGTCTATGTGTGTTATTTTACCCCATCTCTTGGGACATTATTGTCTTCATACACCAGATCATCTTTGTTCAGTTCCACCAACAAGCGGTGAATTTAGAAGACAAAATATTAGTCAAGTGTCTTAACTATATACACTGTACCTGATTGTACGGCCAGGTATGCCAGAAATTGGTCCATCTGAATTGCAGATACAAGTTACACCAAACTCAAAACCAGAGGTGGGTCTCCATTGAATATGATGAAATCTCTGATTTTTTACACTTCACTAATTATAAGCAGATTTAAATTCACATCTGGGAGTTGGTTTGCATGATGGCAAAGGTGAACATCACATAATCATTCAGTGGTTCTTTTAAAGGTCTTTAATGTTGTGTATGTGTTAATGAATTTTTCTTTAAGATGGCGACTGGTCCAGTTATCCTCACACAAAATGATGTATCCAACATAATCAATATATTATGTGTTGGATTGACAAAATCAAACTAGGCATTTCTTGGTACTAATGTTCCAGGGAACTTGTGACAAGATGTACAGCAAGTATTGGCCTTAGCAAAGTTGATGCACACAGTTCGGGCAACACTTTTCCAGTGCCATTTTGAGGCTGTGGCTGCACAGTGTCTTCTTCCCCACCCATGTACCAGGTATCAGCTGAGCCATACATGCACAGTTTCAGTTATAGTTATGTCTATTCATGATTCATACACCTTTATTTTAATATCTTATCAATCCAAATGCAGGATAAGTCTATGCAGCAGCTTCTTGGAACTCTTTCAGTGCCGGTTGGCTCATGCTATATTGTGCAAGGAAGGGAGAGCCCTCTTTGTCTTATCACAGCGAATTGAAGTTGCAAAAGACACTAGGATTTAGCACCAATGTCACCATCCAATTGTCCCACTAGGAAATATTGACGATGGGAGATTGTTGTTTAGACAACACCCCTTCAAGTGACTTCCAGTTGGTTGTTTGCTGTATTCAACTTCTGCAACCTCTTTAGAAGCATTTTTGAACCTGATGAAAAGTTCATAAATTTGAGATTCTAAATCAAACCCTTAATGAGTTACAGGGAAAGCCATTTTGATATTGAACTGGGATGTCATTTCCATGAATCTGCAATGTAACATTTGTAACACACATTGAGTGCTAGCACTGATGTAGTTACCTATCATCACTATTCAGAAGTTATAAACTTCCAGGTGAGCATTGCACTATGAAGAGAGGCAAAAACAGCCACAACCTATGATCTTATATGCACTCAAAGATCATACCATTATGGGACAGGTCATGAGTCAAGGTGGGTTGTGATGTTCATGCACAGAACAGGGGCCAAGTGGCTGTTCCCACCATATCAAGGGATTGTCAACAAGTCCATCACAGCAGTATTTTACCCATCCATGTCAAAGGATGGACCTCAGGTTCAATGCTTTCCACAGTTTTGCATACTGAATCAGCATAATGAGATGACATACCAGCACAACCCACATCTGACTGGTTATGGTTTGTGGATTCCTGTGTGCCCATGCTGGTTGGCAGGGAATGCTCACAACAACCCATTTGGGGCACCAATGTGATAGAGAAAAACTAATCATTAAGGTCCTAAATTCAGTGAAGATTTTGCTCATTCTGCTCTTGATTTAAGTACAGTTTTCTGTTGTGTTCTCGTCTCTCCTTTGCTGTCATGTGACTGCGCCGTCTCTCCTTCCCTTTGATATCCCCACGTTCTTCTCCCTCATCCACATCTTGTGTGTCCATCCATACACTCAAATTAAAAGGGTTCACCAGAAAATCCACAGTGTCAGCATGCCCCTACAGAGTGTAAATCCAACACAAGCTTTTTGTTAATCTGCAGATTCCATAGTAGACTTAAACCTTTCTCAAGATTTTTTCCCAGCATGTTCAACAAACACCAGGATGACCTTCTAGAATGAATGGCTGCCACATAAAGTAAAATTAAGGTTAGCATATCTTGTTTCAAATCACAAACCTCTGGATTTTCCTTTCCCTCTGAAAGCTCCCATCTGTTGTCCCCACCAAACCTGTTGGCTGGTAGCTTCCGAAAACCCTGTCGGTCCACATGATTCTCTTGTGTTACCAAGTGCCTTGGCTCATCCCAAGACTCAGATGATTGTCTCTCCTGTCTGGTGAGCACTGGGACTGCCCCGTCATCATCTTTGGTGTTGTCTCTCTGCATGTGTCCAGGAAATTGTCCTTCTGCAATCACCAGTGTAGCTGGTCAGGAACACAAACACAGGCAGGAATCATTTACTTTTGAGGTGCTTCAGTTTGCAGTTCCATATACTTTGTGTCATCAAGGGCATGAAACTCAGCTTAGAATTCTATGGCACCCATGTAAAGCCAAAAACAATAATGCTAATTCAAGCAAGAGCTGACTTTTAGCATAGGTTGGTGTCGTATTCAAGAGTACTTTTATTGCAGCTGCTAAGTGAACCTTTATAAAAATGTGGGCATGGATGGCATTGCATACAAACTCAACAATGAGTATGGCATGAATTTAAATATGAGTAATCATACCTTTGGCCTGTAATGGCAACCTGGACATTGGAATTTCATCTCCAATATCATAAATCGATTTCCAATCTTCATCATTCTGCAAGGCTTTTCGTAGAAGCGGGTGGTTGGGGTAATCCCTTTGCAGACTGCCAATAAACTAGGTCAGCCATGTGCACAAAGTAGAAACTCAATCTGGGATACCCAGAGCAGGAATGTATACAACCATATAAGGTAAATTAACATTGAAAGCACCTAGCATTCAGAAGCAGGGGTAAAAAATGGTCAAAGTTTTCCAACATTCCAACATGGTCCCGCAGTGCTCTAGTGTACCAAATATCTGATGTTGACAGACTCTACTGACAAGCAGATGCTCCAAATGAATGTGCTTCATTCAAGGACAGTATCCAGTAGGAGAATACATCTTACATGGCAATTAGCTCCCCACGAACAGGACTTTCTTGAAGTGACAAAAAGTCCTTCATGCAGGCCTGCTCTGCACGCTGGCGCCCAATTTCCACACCCACAAATGATGCCACTGCCATCCATCCAGCTTAGTTTTACTTACTGTCGAAGTTGACGAGTAGGATAATCTGGCTACAAACAGTATGCATTGACAATCAAGGCAGTGAGACTTAGCAGCATGGAATCAAGTAAAAATAGTCTATAACTTTACAAGAAATTCTCCCTAGCACTTTATCTTCACTTGAGGTAAACAAAGGTAACTTCAATTTGCAAAAACAACTGCAGTGTGGGCCTGCAACCATGTTTAAGTTAGTCACGAAATGGCAGGAGCTGCAGGATTTGCATAACCAAATTACGCTCTATTTTACAAAAAAGAAAAAATGGAGAATTTGCATCAAGAGGCTCATTGGTACCTGCTGTTAAGAAGACTCGATTGAAAAACTTGAGGCGGTAACTCACTGGACAAGGAAAAGAAGGTGCCCATGTTAGTTCAAATTACAGAAACAGATGGCCACCAGAGGTGCTGATTGCATAGAATCAAGAACTCCCAAGCCATGGAGACCATTATAGACCTGCAGACTCATAAAACTTTGAATTCACAACAAACCATGTTTACATGAGGTCTGGCATCCCAGATGTCTAATTAACTACACAATATTTTTTCCTGTCACATAAGACGATTTCTTGCTCAATTGTCCGTTTCCAAAATCTCTTGTACTCAGTGAATGAATAGTTAAGACACTTGGGAGCCAGCGATGGTGCACCAAGGAATCCAAGCAGACCTGTCCATGCAACAGCGCTGGAGAAGAAGGCAGCCTTTGCATAGCTTACCAACATTTCATGTCTACACTTCATCAGCATTTCCAACTCTTGTTTTGAGGGAGTATACTGTCACCCCCCCCACACCATAGATGCCCAATCATACCAACTAGCTCATAAGCAGTAATTGATCTCTACAAAAAAAATTCAAATTTGTAAGAAACTGTGTGAGTTCAGTATCCTTTCAAATTAAGAGAGTGGTGAAAATGCGCCACCACAGCTAGAAACATAAGGCATATGAAGTAAGCAACCCCAGAGTTTTGCCGCCCAACTCGCTGCAGCTCACAGATCAAAGCCCTAACCCTAAAGCCAAAGCCATGCAAGGGATTTCGATCAGGCACTACCCTCTATTAGTGTGTGCCCAATTTCTTCCAGCTATCTAGCTCGCTCACGTTCCCTCGTCCCCGCTCAAATCTCCTGGTGAAAAAATGTTGAAATAGAGCAGCAGAAAGGGGGACGTGGGGGAAAAACCCTAACCAGAAACAAACCTTGGTGAGCCGCATGCGCAAGGCCAGCTGAGACAGAGGAGGCCAATTCTTCCCTCCCCATTCCGCCTCCGCCTCCTCCTGCATTTCTGGCTACACTCCACTTTCAGTTCCGCGGCACCAGTCACATGATAAAACGCAATCACTGTAGCAAAACACAGAGCACCCAACGACAACAGTCGAGAGAAACAAACGAGCAATTCCTGAAAGGAGGAGAAGAGACAAAGGACGCCAAACCCTAAACAGACAGATAAACTAGCTAGGGTAGAATCTGACCTTAAACCCTAAACCCTACCCATCCACCCCCTTCATTGCTTCTACATGCGGGGGAGGACTCTTACACTTAGTAGGGAGGGGTCTTATGCCTATTCATAGGTGTAAGATCCCTCCCACTTTTCAAAGGGTAGGGATCATATCCCTCCCACACAATGGGGCCCCATTGCAAGAATGAGATGTTGCAATAAGAAATTGAACCCTCCTCACATTCACAACTGCAAACTAATTAAGGGCTTTAGTCACCTCATCACACCTTCATGTTGTAATAATAAAGATTGTTCATGCAAAATTATAAACTCGATTTCATTTCAAATCTTCTTGCATATCCAAATTTTGAAATGTATTTTTAAAAATGTTTTGTTCAAAATAAAACCTTTTTTTTAAAAATATGAACTTTTGATGCACCTAAACATATTTCTCAAATGATATCAATAATGTATATATTTTTTATATTGGTTGTGATAATGGAATGCAAAAGCTCAAAACATGCTCCCCCAAACCCTAACCATTATGGGAAAAAAAACCATTCAATACAGTAAATGTTTAGGCACCACATAAAATTGGCCTAATTCTCAAAATTTCAACATTCAAATATAGTAAAATTTTAAATTTTTGATATTTTAAAAAATCAATTAAAAATAATAATTGTTAATTTAAAAAGGTATTATGACAATGCAATCTCAAAAAACTCACACGAACTCACAAGTCTCACCACAACCCAAATTCTCTAAACATCTATGACTCTCCTTACAATATATCTCATCATTCATCATGGGAATGACTCTTTATTGGATCTTTTCAAAATCGTCACAAAAGGGATTCTCAAAATTCCCAAGTTTTGATTCCCACAATTTTGATATATAATTTATTGGGTCATGCCCCTGTGGGGGCAAGGATTATCGCATTGGATCCAACTTTTGGAAGTTTTACCTTATTAAAACCAGTTTCACATTGGGTGAACCAGTTTCTTTGGTGAAAGTGTTTAGATTGTTTAGATTGGAACATATTGTTTTGGTGTTTAGAGTGTGGACAGAAGAGGTAGATGTACAACATCTTATCTATTGGTGGGGCCAACGTGTTTGTGATGCCTTGTTTATTAGGTGAAGTTTCACAACTTGGCAAAAAAAATTCGAAAAGTTTTGAAAAATGAAAATTTTGTGATTTTTTGGTCATTTTTTGAAGTAAAAATAATTAAATTAGCCACATCTAGACCTAGGCACTTCCTAGGTCGCCACTTGTAACCACTTGAGAAATCTCCATTTAATATTAATTAGTGTTAGGGATCCTCCTTAGTCGACTCCCTAGGGGACTTACTTTAAAAATTAAAAAAAAACAAAACCATGAATACAACTTTTTCAAAACATATATAAATGAGAAATTTTAATGTCTAAAGTTTTATCATGTAAACCTTGAAAAAAAGTTTTCAATATTGCATTAAATTTTTAAATTGAGCATTGTGTGATCCTAGTCAAAATGGCATTTATGATTGAATAGGATTTAAATTCTTCCCTACCATTGTAATTTTTCAATTGATTATAATTTGTAATTGATGATTTATTTTTTGTTATTGCAAAGACACCAAATTATAATTCTTATTGAGATGTTTCCAACAAAATTTGATTATCAAAGCTTTTCCCAAAATGAGAATGATGATGCATGTGAAAGTCATTGGAGGTGGAATAGGTATTGTCCATTTGTCAAATTTTGATTTCTTGATTATAAATGACAACATGCATCAATTGCACATTGCAACCAATGTTGTGCATTAGGTTTAGAGTTTAAGGTTTAAGGTTTTGGGATCCAAGTGTTAGAACCATAGGTTTTGAATCCAAGTATTAAGAACCTAACTCAATGAGATCTAGAAATAAAAAAGTCAATGTAAACCCTTACCTATTGAACCGTTGATCATGGTAGAATCATAGTAAAACTTGAAACCTTCTATTAGTCCATTTTCATCTAAGGACCTCCTTGATTTGAATGTTTCATACATGTTCGAGTATTAGGTTTTAGGGTTCCATGACCTTCTAAAATGCCTTCACAATATTTCCTTGTGACATTGTGCAAAAAAACATTTGCATTTTTTTCAATTGATACAAATGTTGCTTCATAACATCCTGCAACATTTTTTCCACATTTTTTTAGGTTGTTGTAAAGGGTTTTGCATTCCCTTGCTTGAAGAAATCTTCATCTTCCATGTGTGGACAAATAGATTTTCATCAATGTAAGATTTTTCCTCCTTGTTTCACATTTTTTCTAAATTTTGATTGTATTTTTCAAAGAACATATGATGATATGTGTGTGTGGTAACCACCTCATGACATCATGTGATAATTTTTTTGCATATTTTGCATTGTTGTTGAAAGTTGTGTTTACTTATGTGTGTGTGTGTATGTGTGTGTGGTAACCATCTCATGACATCATGTGATAATTAAGGCGCATGTGCAACTTAGTTCTAAGTAAAAAGCCACTAGGTGTTTTGTTGTCCATAGTTTTATGAGCCCATTTTGCTCAAGGTGTGGGTAAAACAATCAAAGCATTTTGGAACAACAAAGATTATGTGTGTATGCAATTTGGCCTTTGTTGATTAAGAAGCCACTAGGTGTATTGGAACAATAGGTCCATGGTTCTATGAGCCCATTTTGCTCAAGGTGTGGGTGGAAAAATCAAAATATTTTGAAACAACAAATACTAAATTTTCAATCGACACACCAATCTTGTATGTCTTTTTGGTTGGTCCACCATTCATTGTTTGGATGATGTTATGATATGACTTGTTTGTTTGACATGTCTTTGTTGTCATTGGAGAATATGGATATATATTTGTAGTATGTATGTTAATTCATGTATAACATTTTTTGTTTTTCAAATGCTACTTTTGTAAAAAAGAGTTTGACACACAAAACCCTAAAACCCACCACTTTTTTAAAAACACCATTTCTTAATAAGCAATTTTGGATTGTGGAAATTGGGGCTACTAAAGAAATTGTGTTTGTTCTCATGCATTTTGATATTTGTATTATTTTCAACCAAGGTGCAAAACTTATCCACACTTGTTTCATCATCTATTTTATGGGCAAATTTTTGTTGGTTGCTTTAAGGGTTGACAAGTTGGGTTTGAATATACAAACAAAATAATATGTTTCCTCAACATCAATGCAAAGGAAGTGGTTCACAATTTGTTATACAATAAGAACAATGATTCCTTGATCATTGTATCAATATATGCTTCTAACAACTTTAGTTCCTATTGAATATGTGTCCTGTTGTATATTATTTTCATTTACATTCATAACATCAAGTTCAAATTCTCTTATGCTCCCCTCCTACCCTGAGCTAGTGAAGGTTCCAAGATATTGAAGCATGTGTGTAAATGTAACAACTTCTTTACATTGTGTGTGATGTCTTGAAATGGGAGTGTGGGTTAAAGTCATATTGACATGAAATTTTCTTCTTTAGGTACATTTGAAAAAACCAACCTAATGTTAATTTCCCCTTGTTTGAGTCTAAAACATTCAAATGACTTAGTTTTGTTGAGTTTGATGATGTGAATGGAAAAGTGTTCACATGTGTTAGGTGAATAATAATTGAAAACTAAATGTGGGCATAATTCTTGCCAACAATTGGAATGTTTAGTCAATTTTACTTAAGATTGGTTAAGACTAATATTGTTCATATTTTCATTTTGTGTGTTTTGGGTCATTTGTGTCATTTTGTTCGAGTGGAGATTTGCCATTGTTAAAAACCAATAAGGGTTATTATTGTGTTTGTGAAGATTTCATGGCATCTTCCTTGGACTAAAATGTGGTAGGCAAATGTTGTGACAAGATATACAAAATGTTTGATTTGAAAAATTATACCATCTTGAATTTCCATCTTTGATGAAAATGTCATGGAAATCAAAATCAAATTAGTTTCAACATGTGATTTCAATGGTCAAAATAATTTCATATTTCCCATAGAGGTGATAAATGTCCAATCCATGTGCTAGTTTTGTAAACATTGTGATAGACCTTTTAGTTCTTCCTTAGCTCATCAAATTCTTCTATGGATTCTCTAGGTAAATAACCCATGTGGAAAATGTTCATATTAGATGACAAATTGATATGAATTATAATTCTTGATTCTATTCAATGTTCCATAAGAGGTTAGTTGAGAAAACTAATCATTTGTGTCAATTTACTTCATAAAGACAAATCATACTAGATCATTTTCTCAAGCAATACATGCACAAATAGTGAAAAATGTACAAAACTTGTTCATTATATGTTAGTAAGGCAAAAAATGTATAGGATTAAGATATTGTTGGATAAAACTTTATTTAAAATGTGACATTAAGATGTATTTCTTGCTCAATTTTATGCAAATGGTAAATTCAATTATGATATAAAGAGTAAGAAGAAAAACACAAGGAAGCTTTGTGTCTTTCTAGTCATTATATTTATGTTCATCAACAACATGGGGTATTGTCAATGTTTGCTTTAGTTATTACTTGATGGAGACATATTGGGTCCATTAATTTTTAAATCCACCATTTTATTTTGATTACAATCAAGATATATTTTTGTAATGTGAAGGCAAGTCTTTAAAACCTTGGTTATAAATGCGACATGGTCATATTTGGCATCACTATATATAGAATAATAATGTCAGCAATAACATAACTAATCCATGAAGAGCCTACAATTTGTGACCATGTTCTTTCAAATTTTACAAGCAAAGATGCACTTGATGGACAAATAATGGTGTTTAAAAATATCTCTAAGTCACAATTAAAATTTTTATGGAAACTATTTTTTTTCCCACCATGTTCATTTTCTTATGGCAAGCAACTCAAATAATTTAATGCAACCACGTTCTTTTTCATGTAAGTTGTCTACCTTCCCTCTGTAATTGAATGTAGTTTTAAGGACTGGTTAAATGTTCTTATTAATATGTCTAGGAATTCATTTTTGAAACTTGATTTTTTTACAAATTTTCCTAGTTTCTCAGCAATAATGTTTAAACATATTAAGTAACACAAAACTTATGTGTGTGGGTGTCCAATTTTTATATAAATTCTAATTTTGGATGGTTTCATATTTTTTTGGGTGTAATTATATTATGTATGGTTTTGATGTGAATGTTGAGGCAATTATTTTCTAGTGCAACTTTATTATGTATGTTTGCAAGTTTGAAAAAGAAGTTGTTCAAGGATAACATCAACAAGTGTAAATATTTCAATAAAGGCAATGCCAAATGAAAATTGCAATTAATTTTTATTTCACAATAATATACCAATTGGATATTAAAAAACATCCAATAGTAACATGGAAGCATCTTGGGCACTTTTAAATCCACAACTCCTAACCCATTGTGACATTTGGCAATCCTGGCATTACACTTTTGATTATTGGGTGTTAATTGTTTTTCATGATTATACTTTAGTAATCAATGCTTCATGTTTCATCTTGGCTCATTGTAAGTTAATAGGATGTTTACACAAGGGAAGAACAAAAGGTTTTTAAATTACAACAAAAAAACATGGCACATGGTCCATTCACAATTGGGGTACCAAAAAAGGAATGTTTAACTAAAAAAGGACTGCAAATGACAACTTTGAATTTTTTTAAATCTTACATTATTATAATCGTAATGGATTGTTGTATGCCAATAGATAAACTAACATCTTTTTTAATTAATTAAAATATTTTTAAATAATTTGGATATTTTGTAAATGTCATTTTGAGTCTTGTAAACTAAAATAATCAAATGTCTAAAATATTTTTTTATACAAATAATTTTAAAATGCATAAAGTTGTATAATTGATTTCAATTTTTTTGTACAACAAAAACATGCCCCTTTCTATGAAAATACATGTTCATTGGATGAACTTAATGAAAAACCAAATCATACAAAAATTTCAAAATCTTGAAATTTTGAAGGAAAGGGTTGCAAGGCAAAAAACTCATTTTTAAAACCATTTGACAAACAATTATGCTCAATGGGTTCAAAATGTCTAACTTTAGATGCAAGTCGCATGTTTAGGGAATAATCTTGCTAAAACATATGTTTGGTTGTCCATTGAAACTCATTTTGGGATTTTATGGGATTTTTTGCATTTGTGGCTAAACCAAAATATTCATACACAATTATGTATGAATGTGAAAAATCACCATTAACATATGAATTATCTTATATTGGACTATTCATTTTTTCTCACTTAAGTTTGTTTCATGTAAATGTTATTTGTAAAAGGTAGTTTTAAAAAATCCTTAAGTTTTTTTTTTTTTTTTGGTACCCCAAATGTGAATGGACCCCACAAGTTTGTTGAAAAAACATGTTTTAATGAACATTTAGGGGAATATAGCAAGTGGGGGTTATTTTTTATGCAAAAGATGACAAAAGTTTATAATAAAAAAACATTTTGCAAAAAAAAGGAAAATAATGCAACCATTTCAAATCACAAAAAACTTTGGCACACAATGCCCTTATCACAAATTTGATCCTACCCAACAACTTTTTAAAAGGATTAATGGTGTATATTGGAAAAGGATATCAATTTTTGTCTTCTATTGAAAATCCATGGTTGAAGCATCTTGTTCTACATCATTATGGGCATGTTCAATTTCCTTTTCAATGATAGCTTTTAAATGAAGTGTTCTCAAATGTTGTGAGCAAAATTAGGGAGAAATATGTTATACCTTCTTTTGCATCATGTATTACATGCACAACTTCTTTGGATGTCTTGGGTTAGATATGACACTTTTGCCATGGTTGTTAACTAAACATCAACAACTCATGGGAGCCCACATGGGTGATTGTTGGGGTATTTTAAGTGCATAATATAACAAGTGTAGCCATGGTGAATTAGGTAAAGATTTTGCTTCATTCATTTGGTTTGCTTAACAAATAGTTGCATATGTAAAAGATGAATGCTCTAATTTGTTTATGTGAACCATTGCATTAACAACCATTGTTTTTTGTTCACCACTTCAATTGTCATGCCCGTTTGCAAGGTCTTGTTTTGGTCATGTTATGTCAAAGGCATGTCAATATGCCATTGATGATGCCAAAGTTTGTCATGGTTTTGTGAAGGTGAGCTTGAAAAATGCTCAAACTTCATTGTAAAAGATTACAACATGGACAAAAAAATTTGGGATGGGAAGGCAAGAGTGGAAAAAGTCTTGTGTTATTGTAGGTTTATCAATTAAAATGTTCAAAACTTATGTGAAAACACAATTTGCTTCACACATCATCTTTTTTCAAGGAAACTTTTGAATATCAAAATACAATTTCCATATGTTATGGATGTTAGCAAGTTTTGCATTTGTCTTTTAGAGTGTTGATGTGCCAAACTTTGGCTATTGTTCAAGCCATTGTTGACAAATTGTTCCTTGTTAACAAGTTATGTGTTTTGAATCAAAGTTAAAGTTATTGATTGTTATCAAATGCATTTTTAAAACTCTCACATTATGCATTACCATGAAAGCTAATGTGGTTAGGATTTAGGTTTTGAATCAACAATTAATTCTTGGTGATTTTGATTCAAAATTACAACAATTCAAACTCTGAATGATGGCACAAGTTGTCCATATTTTGACACCATTCTTAGCATTTTCTATGGTTTACCATGAGATCAACGTACACAACATGTTGGTAATCATGTTGGACCTTTGTTTTGAAAACATGAAAATTATTTAGGACTTTGTGGGTGATGTTTAGGCTACTAAAATGATTGTTGAATATGATGTTAAAAATGGTACATGTGATTTTTTGTAGCAAGTCTACTTGCACTTAAATCATGTTAAAACAACAGTGGACATAATAGTAATTGACGATGATGATATGTCCTTTGGCCAAATTGTTTGTAGTCATGATGCAATTATATTAGCCATGAGGAATGAGTTATAGTTGTTTTGGCAATATTTTATGCATATGACAAAAATTGAAATCCCTTTGGTTTGGTGGTCACAACATGCTATGCAATTTTTGCATGTGTTATTATTGGTTCATTAAATATTTGGCATTGTTGGTTTACAAATTAATATCAAAATTTTTAATGTGGCTAGTATTATTATAAATTTATGATGATTTGGGTTGGAGATTAAGAATTTGGATCCCTTGATGTTCATTGTAAAAAAATGACTTGTTGATGTTAATGTTGGGTGTGATTTGAACCCTAAAAACTTGAGTGACTTTCTAACATCTCAAAATATTATAATTAAATAGAACAAGATGTTTGTGGAAGACAAAGGGCTTTTTGAAAAAGATTTAAATTTATTTTGAAAGTTTTCTTGGTTGTTTTGTTTTCATTGTCTTTTAATGCTACCAAGTTTTTTTTTTCTGATTGATTGTTGTTTATGGGTGTAATAGTGCAAAGGACCATATGAAGGTTTGGAAAAATTTCCATGTGCTTTTGCTTTTTGCAACATTCCAATGACGAAATGGGCATGTTCATGAATAATCTTGATGATATTCAAACATGAATGGGTTGTCATATGTTGTCCATTTTTAAAAAAGTCATATGTTTTCCCATTAGAAATTGATTATAGGTTTGTCATGTTGAATTTGAAGGCATATGATATTTAATTTGAGCGATTCTAGGTCTATCATGTCTAATTTCAAGGTTTAGGGTGTTCAAGTTAAATGTTTGAGGTCTACCATGTCCAAATCCAAGGTCTAGGGTGTCCAATTTGAAGATTATAAGTATGCCATGTCTAAATTTCAAGGTCTAGAGTGTCCAATTTGTGGGATTCTAGGTTTATCATGTCCAATTTGAGGATTTGGGATGTTCAATTTGATGGGTTTTAGGTTTTCCATGTCCAATTGTAGGGTAGGGGGTGTTTAATTTGTAGGATTTTATGTTTGACATGTCCAATTTTAGGGTATGGGGTCTCCAATTTGAAGGTTTCAAGTTTGTTAGTCTAATCTCAAGTTTGAGAACTTGAAAAATTCAAATCTTGGTGATTGAAAGATAAGGTGGACCAATTTCGACGGATAAAAAGTCCATAAAAAATCCTTTTGAAAATTATAGTTTACTATTATATCATTGTTTAAATGGGAGATTAAATATGGTTAATGAGCTAATAAAGATTATGTAAATAATCACATAACTATATGGCTTTTTAACATACATGTTAAAAGAGAAAAATAATAATTTCATCAATAAATATTATGATATGAGCTTTTGAAAATATTTGAATCCGTTTAAAAACATTAGAAAATCCATAACTTTTTTTTGGGTTAAGTTATTTTTAACAATATTTTTGCATTTATATTACTTTCTTTTAATATATGATATATTGAGCCCTTATATAAGATATCTCAAAAAAAAAAGTATTTTATATAAAACCACACAAAAAATATTAGTCCATATTTTTCAATTTTAAAAGTTCATTATTATATATTTGAAGAATATATGTTGTAATTGGACATAATTATGATTTTATGGCATGTTAATACATAACATTCAACAAAATTTTATATTGTGACACAAAAAAAAAAAAATTCCCCTTATCTTATAATCACATGTTTGTCATATCCAATGTTGGGTGATTTTCTTTGTTTTTATGAAAATTGTTGGTTTTGATTCTTCCCAACAACTGAAATAACCAAGTTTTAATTATTATTATTTTCTTAAGGATTATGAGAATTGATGAAAGTATTAGATTAATTTTAAAAAATCAAACCAGTTTCTCAAACATGACAATTTTCACAAATGTGATAACAATCGGTCTTCACAATCCAGATCTCAAATTGATGAGGAAGATGTACTCTCTTGAGCTTGAGAGAGATCTCTGAACTACCATGGACTAAGGCTTGTGTGACCACAACATATTTGCTCCCCCATTAAGCTCCTTTGAAAAGATTGACCTTCTGAACTCTGGTTTCAGTGGCAGCAATCCCACTTTGCTTGGACAACTTTGAAAGACACCCTGTGTCCAAAAATTGCTGTTGTTGGGAGCAGAAGATTTGTATGTAAGAAGAAATCATTTGTTTAAATCTTCAAGAAGTTTGATCTCAATAATAATGTGCAACTAGTAAGGTGGTGCTTTTGGGTAATATGATCCGCTGCATTCATCTGGCTGTGGAGTTTTTTTTGTTGTTGTTGAGGGAAAATTGTTTTCTAAAACGAATTTCCAATGAAGATGGTGATGATGAGGACGCGGAAACAGAATTTGGGTGTTGTCAAGATGGTGCACAAGTTCATCACTTCAGCTTACAGTAGCAGCAGTTCGGGTGGCGGCTTCAGACCTCCTCCTGTGCAGCCGCAGCGACGAGTTGTTGTCACAGGTAGGTAACAATCTCGTCGTCTCTGCAGCAATTTTGAGCTTTGAGATCATTTGTCATGGATTTTGTCCCACACACACAACTTAAACCCTAAACCCTAAACCCTGAATCAGAAGATGCACTCCCGGGATGGGGGAGGGGGGGGTGCACCTTTGGAGCTGTGCATTTTGGGGTGGGGAATACTAGACATGAAGGGAGTGTAATCTCTCGTCGTCTCTGCAGCAATCTTGAGATTGGAGATCATTTCTCATGGATTTTGTCCACACAAGCAACACTTAAAACCCTAAACCCTAGATCAGAAGATGCACTGGCGGGGTGGTGGGTTGCACCTTTGGAGCTGTGCATTTTGAGGTGGGGAATACGAGACATGAAGGGAGTCATATCTCATCCTCTCTGCAGCAATCTTGAGCTCAGAGAACATTTCTCATGGATTTTGTCCATGCATACAACTTAAGTCCTAAACCCTAAATCAGAAGATGCACTGCTGGAGTCGTGAGTTGCACCTTTGGGGCTGTGCATTTTTAGGTGGGGAATACAAGACATGAAGGGAATAATTTCTCGTTGTCTCTGCAGCAATCTTGAGCTTGGAGAACATTTCTCATGGATTTTGTCCATGCACACAACTTAAACCCTAAACCCTAAATCAGAAGATATGCTGCTGCAGTGGGGGGTTCCATCTTTGGAGCTGTGCATTTTGAGGTGGGAAATGTGAGACATGAAGGGAGTGGGGGAGTTGGGATTGTGGCAGGTTTGGGATTGGTGACACCACTAGGAACAGGTGTGCAAACAAGCTGGGATCAACTGCTTGCAGGCAAGACTGGAGTGCGGGCATTGACTGTCCAAGATCTGAAATTGACAGATGATAAACTGCTACAAATGCTGCCCTCACAAGTTGCAGCGCCTGTGTTGCATGGGACTTCCCCTGGTGCCTTTGATGATTCCCAGTGGCAGGTCTGCAGTTGGATCTTTTAGAGCTCCATGTTTGAGCTTTGTCATCTGCTTTGTGAATGTAACAGGATACAGGTGTTGCTCTCTTGGGGGTACTCAACAAAACGCTGATGTCATTGCAGAATCTGGTGGCTCCATACTTTATTACATATGCACTTTGTGCTGCTGAGGAAGCACTGACGGATGCAAATTGGCATCCACAAGAACCCTCAGGACTTGAACATACGGTACTTGCTTCTCTTCCTGGAGGCATTACCTTTGAGTTCCCCAGTTTGTATCATATTTTCTACTTGCTCTGAATTATGGCTCTGGCGAGCTTTAAACTTCCTGTTCACACATGCTATGTTTCTTTCACTGCCTACTGTGCTGATCTTGTGCCAGTATTGCATTGTGACACACAAGCATGGTTAAGAAGTTGAGGATCTAGCTACTGTGTGTTGACTTTGGATTAATGCATTTCTCTTATTTTGGATATGTAAGAAATCAACAATCATTCATTCCTTTCTACTCCTGACAAACCTTTAATCCTGTTGTATTGTAGCTGTCAGTGAACATTTGGAATGATGAGCAGTAGGTGGATTGTGTTGACAGGGTGTAGCAATTGGCGGGGGAATTGGCTGCATTAGTGATATGCTTGAAGCTGCACAGTTGGTTAGAGAGCAGGTCAGCACTTCTGTGAGTACATTGGGTGTCAGGGAGGGAAGGTTGAGAGGTGAGTCCTATTCTGATCTGCTCTTTTGGGTGGTGAGATTTGTGATAGCGTCTCCGGCGGTTAAGCCCCTTCTTTATCCCGCGCATTCTTATCAACATGGCTGCTGGGCATGTGAGCATCCGCTATGGCTTCAAGGTTGGATTCCCTTACACTTTCTCTGTCATGACTGGATGCTATGGGGTGACATAAGGATACGGTGCGTGCAGGGGGGCAGGTTTCCAATCTGGGTGGTTGATTTGCTGGCTGCATAATAAAATAGTTTTGAACACAGGGTCCAAACCATGCTGCAGTGACAGCATGTGCAAGTGGAGCGCACTCAGTAGGGGATGCAGCACGTATGATACGGTTTGGAGATGCAGATGTTATGGTGGCAGGAGGCACAGAAGCGAGCATTGATACCCTGTCCATTGCAGGATTCTGCAGGTTGATTTTTCTTCTTGTTTCCCTAGTTCGATTGGACTTCCATCTTGAGACATGTGAAGAGTTTTGGGTCAAGGCTCCCTTTCAGGCCTTTCATTGGTTCATTCATCCTGTAGCACAACAGAATAAGGTCAAAATTTGAGAATACACACTTACACAGCGATGCCTGCTTCTGTGTTTTGGCAGGGCTAGGGCATTGAGCACAAAGTTCAACAATGATCCTGAAAGATCATCCAGACCATTTGATAAGGATCGAGATGGCTTTGTGTATGTATTTTTTCCTTATGCATCCCTAGCAGTTTGAGCATTTGAGCACCTCAATGTGTTTCAGAGAGGGTGATGGTGGCGTTTTATGTGCTGTATTTTGACCTTCTTTTATTGGATGCAGAATGGGAGAGGGTGCGGGGGTTATTGTATTAGAGGTGAGATGTTGCTAATTTTGATAAACATTTTACTTATGAGATTGTATCCAGTAGGTATCATCATCAATCTAGTTGGTGAAGTGTGCCTAAGATGTATAGTTGGTTACTGAACTTCTGTTGAGAAAAATCCTGTATTATGCAGGCTTGCTACTCTTTCAGGTCCAGTGTTATGCTGTCTTGCAGGAGTATGAACATGCAATGGAAAGGGGAGCCAAAATCTATGCAGAAGTGAGGGGTTATGGCATGTCAGGTGAGACTCACCTGCAAGTTTGTCCCCACTGGCAATTTTCTTTAAATTCAGCCAGATTATCTTTGTTGAATCTCAGTCTATGATTTGCTGCAAACCTTGAGGTGTGTGGCAAAGGACAGAAATTATGGATGTCATTGGCTGGACAGGGGATGCATACCACATCACACAGCCATCAAGTGAGGGTCGGGGTGCAATTCTTGCTATGACACGTGCTCTACAGCAGGTTTGTTGAACTGTGTTTTCTATGCCTAGGGTTCAGCTCAATGTGATTTGTGATACAGGTCCCTGCCAGGCTCCTCGTTCTCTGAATTTGTTCAGTGTGTGGCATCTGTGTATCTTGAGCTCTTGGAGTATGGATGCAAGTCTGAAAAAGAGGGTTTTGGGCTGTGCAGGCTGGGTTGCAACCAGAGGAGATTGACTATATCAATGCGCATGCTACATCAACACCACTAGGTCTCTGGGCCTATGCCAATTAACCTATCTCTGGTGAATGTTATGATGAGCATGGTGGGGTTTAGTCCCCCTGTGAAGCTTGAATCTCTGCTTTATGAAGTCTCTGCTCCTTTTTATGACTGACCTCTTGCATGCCTCCTCAGGTGATGTTGTGGAGGCCAGAGCAATACAAGCTGTGTTCAAAGAACATGCAAGCTGTGGTCGCTTAGCCTTCTCATCTACTAAGGTTTGGTCTCGATCATAATCAGCAATTACATTAGATTGGTAGTAGGGTTTAAGGTTTCAGCCAAAATTGAAATACCCACTTCAAGATGTGCATTTGAGCCAGCAAATATCTGTCAGATGTGGAGAGTGAATGCTGAAGATGTATCTCTTTTGTTTGGCAGGGTGCAACAGGTCATTTGCTAGGAGCAGCAGGTGCTGTTGAGGCTATTTTTGCCATCTTAGCTCTTCATCATGTACGTTGTCTGTCACATTGCTCTCTTGACGTTTCCTCTACCTACAGTTCTTTGCTCTGGTGCAAGCTATAAGTCATTCAGTCCTTTTCCTTTCTCAAGTGTGCAATGTGGGATTGCATGTGGGACACCAGGTGGCATGTTGGGTTTGGGAAACTAACACTGTAGAAGGTGCAGGGTGTAGCACCGCCGACATTGAATGTGCAACAGCCTGATCCAATTTTTCATGACCGCTTTTCTCCCCTCACTAGCCCCAGACCTATGCCTATTAGGGCTGTGTTAACAAACTCATTTGGCTTTGGTGGCACAAATGCATCGCTTGTGTTCTCCTCTCCACCTTAGTCTCATTTATTTCCAACCATAGAAGCCAATTGTGGCCATGAAATAATCAGAAGAAGATTTCAATACTCTTCAAAAGTGGGTTCTATATGGTGACATTCCTACATTTCATGGGTGGTTCATCCATCCCCATATTTTAAAACCTAAATCCATGTTTTACTTCAAGGTTTTATATGGGATATTGAATCACCACCTTACTTTCAACACAACAATACTACATACTACATACTATGAATATTGAAGTGACTTCCACTTGTGTTTTTCTGTCCTCTTTTTCTTTTGTTGGTTTTGGACATTACATTCATATAGTCTTATTGTTTTAAGTAATGTCTCCTTACTTGATCAATTTGTTGCATTCTTGAATTCAATAAGGAAATCAAAATGAATGCTCTACCTCACTAGTTGGTCCTATGTGGTTATGGATTCTGCTTGGCATGCAAAAGGTGCAAAGTTGAAACATTGTCATATAACACGGTGAGTATGAAAAATAGATTTTAGCTTTTAGTTCAATGAGAATGTTACCAATGTCATGTGTAGAGAATACAGTCCACTTTTGAAAATGGATTTATGTTTGTTTTCAACAACACAAAATTTTGCTATCATGAAAAAAAGTCCAGTGTTTTTGGTTATATTTTGGTTGAAACAACTTATGGGCACTTGCACAATGAAGTCCTTTACGATGCCACTCATCCAAAGTTCCAAGGGCAATTCAAACCTTTGACTGACCAAATAGCTTACCCAATCTGACTATTGACAAACACTCCTACAATCATTGCAAGTTTTCACCATGATAAAATTTACACTACAAGAAAAATGTGCTTTTTTCTCACAGAAAAAGTTGTGACTCATGACACATGTGTGAGGTAGACTTGATGACTTCTTCCATTACAATGTGTGGAATGTGGTGTTTATTGTGGCATATGTTACATAAGAATGATGATTTGACATTAGGTAATGGCACATGCACCACCTTAATTCACAACGAATTCAACCAGATATGTGCGCAATCAAAGAACTAGATTGGACCACTTAGAAGCACTTTAATGCTCATCAAAAGCTACCTCAACTCTCATGGAACCAGATCAATATCCATGTTACATGTAATGTTTATGAAATTGAAATCAAGTTCACATCAACTGTGTCACATGGGGGACTACTCCCTAGCTCCCCCTATGCTAAGACATCCCCCTTCTTAAGTGGGTCCAAGATGCATTGTCATTTCACAATCTGCATCTTTTTTAACCCACCAGGAAAGTTGGTTCAGTTGCCAATGTCAGAAGTCTAAACACAGGTATTTTCTGACCTATGAGGGTTCGATTCTTGACCTGTGGAAATACCAGTGTTGCTTGGTTATTTGAATTTTTTTATAACCACCTTGATAACCGCCAGGTATTTGGTGCCATTTCAAATACCCATTCAACACTGGAAACTCATATGTTTGTTTATAAAACAACTTATAAAGTGATAGTTAGGGAGAATACCACAAGGTGTTTTAATATGACAAGCCCTTTGCTAAAGTTCACTAGATAATGAGATGCCAATTGTGAGCTTGGAACAAGAGGACAACACGCTCACTCTATGTGCTTTTTTGACATATTTCACATAAAAAGCTTTTCTCCCAGCTTCAACAACAAAAGACAAGGTCAAGGGCCAAGTGCTTAGGACAACAGCTACTTTCCCTGGAGCTTTAGCATGACAAGCCTTCTACCAAGTCAATTACAAAAGAGTTCTTGAATTGCTCATGCTTAGGATGACACTAAGGGATAAATTTGGCCAATGGGTAACCCTTACTTTTCCTAAATGAATGCCATCAAAAGATTCATGAAGATCTACTTGTCTTATTATGGACATAACAGTCTGGAAATTTCTCTTCTTGGTGGTCCACTAGGAAAAAAACAAATAATCTTGCCCTTGCCCCTAGGCAAAGCAAAGAACTTTTTGAACCAGTTGAGGCATATGACATTGCACAAATACGTCACAACTGTATAAGAGCTCTCATGGCAAGAACAACAACAAAAAAAACAGAAGCCTCTTCAACCTCTATGAAATGCCTATTCCTTTGTTTATCCATTTGAGGAATGTTTTGAACATCTACGAATTCCAAAGAGCTAACTGCTACTTTCGTGAGTGTCTCTAAAATAATGTTTAAATAAGAGTTAAACAATGTCTTTTTGGGGTTTTGACATCGTTGAGGACCTACATTTCCGCATTTGGTTGGATGTGAATTGAAGCACATGCTCCAATATATTACTCTTCACATTGAGAAAATTTCCCTACAAATTACCCATAAATTTGAAAAGATACACTGAATTTCAACTTGCATGGGATGGAAAACCCAAACAAATTATAGGCAAACCGAACAAATTTGGAACATCCCACAGCCCTTCAATTGTATTGATGGCAACACCAATTCTCTGTGGAGTTGTACAGTAATAAGATTCAATGTTCAGACTGGATGGCAAGCACCTAGGGAAGTGGGAATTTCAGGCTGCCAAAATTTTTAAAAACTCATTGTCCCTTCAAAGAGCTAAGCCACCAGACACTTACTTGACTTGTCTGCCCCCTCTGGTAAGGTGCTTTGGCTGAGAAATCAATTCTTACTAGAACAACCCACAACCCAATAATGGGTTGTCTTGAAAATTGATTAAAAAATATTACATTATTCACACGGTTCAAGATTTTTAAAAAAAATCTCACAGCCCAAAGATCAAGCATTACCTATTGGAACTTGTAGTAATCGTGTATAGTGGTCTGACTTGCATAGAATCTTGGTGATTTTTGTGGCTGAATGAAAACCCATGTTTTCCAATGAATCATTTGACACACATTGTGAACAGAGCAGTGCGCACATGGGTGCAGAACCTGCGGTCCCATGCATTCTTTCTTCCCTTGCAACACATTACCCCCCCTAAACGTCAGAGAGCACCAATTGGTTCACTTTTCAGTGTATTTCTGAATTCTCTGACGTGAAATGAGAATTCTCTCTCTGAACTTCTCTTTACAGTGCAATCCTTGGCAAGCATAGACTCTTTCCTTGGGCTGCACATGAAGAAGTGCGAAAGGACATCTCTTTACAATACAATGTGTGCATGGAAAAGCATTGCAATTCGTTTTGGGAGGGGGTGGGGAACTGGATTAGGAACTACAGTCCAGCACATGGCCAACCTTAACCCGTACAGATGTGAGGTTTCAACTCCAGCTGGGGGAGCTAGAAATGTCAGCTGCAGAATCTAATGCATTTGCAGGGGGGGGATCATACTTCCCCGCCGTGTGTTGGAAACTACAGTCAAAATGGTCATATCCATTTTCTTAGAGGATCTCGAGAGGTGCTCAGTATGTGATCCTGCACAGTACAATTCGATGAAGAAAAGTCAAAATATGCTGATTTGGCTCAGGAAAATGGTTTTGAATCTGCCTAATGGTGCACTATTTAGGGTGGCCGGTAAAGGGCACAGCAACACTTCGAACATGCAGAAAAGAGTGTAATAAATATGATCCAATATTGGTGCTCCGTGTTTTTGATTGGCCCATCATAATGATTGGTCCAGGTGGTTTGTTATTTGCTGTTCCCGTTTCAGTTTTAAGGCTATTTATTTGCAAATAAATAAATAACTAAAGTTGGATTGTGAGACATACTGAGCACTGCTGGAGATACTCTAAGAGCATCTCCACCCTACACGGCAAACACCCCTTTTCATTAAATGTATGTAGCAAGATAGCGCAAATCCTGCTGCTCTCCTGTATAGATAGTCCATTTTGCAGTGGTCATTTAAACCCCTTCAAAAGCCTTTTTCTGCTATGGATTTGGAGAGTGACTAGTACTCATCCAGATGTAAAGACATAATGGTCTTTGAGTGTTGAAAGGGACTTTTATGACGTTTGTGAGTGGGGACAGTGATCATTAAATAGTATTCTATTCTAAAATACAGGAGTTGTTTGCCTGTGTGGGGGTGGAGATGCTCTAAGAGCAACTCCACCTATGCCCAGTAGTATGTGACTCTGCAAATTAAAATTGGATAAAGAAGAGTCAAAACATGCCGATGTAGCTCAAAAAAATGGTTTTGGCGCACCATTTTTACACAGGTTGCTGAGGCTGATAAAAGGCATAGTAAACATCAACACTGCCAGATAAGAGTGTAATAAATATGATCTGACTGGTGCTCCTGTGCTCCCTGTTTCTAATTGGCCAATCATAATTGGTCCACGTGCTTGGTAGTTCCCGAGTGTTAATTATTCCTCATCCCCACCCATAAACATGAAAAGTTCGACAATAAGAGTATCTCAATGGCAGGAGGTATATGTGACAACTATACACATATTTTGAAAGAGGAACGTCCATTAATTAGTGTGAGACTTGACAAAATGAGTTTGGGCTCGTATGAATGCACAAACTATTGTGTTTCCTGAGGAGAACCTGTAAATTAAAATGAGTGCTGTTGATTAACTGGCCATAGTGATGATGGGTCACAGTTTGAATGTTATTGATTTAACCCCCATCACAAAGATGGTCCATTTGTGGTGTTTACCCGCTCTCCCAGTGAATGCAATCCCATATTTGTTGCTTGTGGGTGTGGGATTAAACCCCATAATTTGGATGTGGCAAATGTAGTTAAGACCCTAATGGCATTGTTATAAAGGTTTAGATGCTGAGTATAGAGTGAGAAACCATTTAAATACCCACCATTTGGGTGAATCATTATGGTTGGCCAATCAAAAGCAGTAACTTATATATTTTTAGCCCTTTCAAAATCATACTATGCGCTCCACATACTGTAATGCCTTGGCAGCTTCAGCACGATTCCATTACTTTTAGAAATGTGAAATTTTTCGTAAATTTTTTTTTTTGTGAAAGAGAAAAAAGATACAAAGGAAAATGAAGAATCTTTTGAAATATTGTTGGAATTTATTTTTTTTCCAAAATGAGATCTTCAAAATGACTAATCCTGGGTGTTTATGAACATTTTATATGTTGCCAAAAACACGGGTTGAAGGCCTTAAGAAATGCGCATATGATGTCTCAGAGCTTCTGGACAATTGTCCCACTGTGTCCACGTACTCCTGCATGATTATGGGGGCATATTCCAACATGTAAGATGTGCTTCATTGGAATACTGTAGTGTACTTTAACCATTCCAGTAATAATTAAATTATTTTCAATAAATGTTGATTTTTCTTTAAATCGACTTGTCGCAAATGTCAAAAGTTGTAGAAATTTGTTTGACATTACTAGTTACTACCTGCCCTAAAGCTTGGTGGTGCGGTGTGCATAAGTAGTGCAAATTTACTTGGTTTTTTTTTTTTTTTTCCCCCCCCTCTCCTCACGTAGGGAATTTTCAAATTTTTTTTTTTTTTACTACAAAAATAAAAAAAAATATAAAAATAAAAA
>Ga0116227_10002162_pt1 | contig 44892 bp, 35 predicted proteins | sample S1TSphgellanicum_FD_89693 | JGI IMG/M metagenome (GOLD analysis project Ga0116227, IMG submission 89693) | Host-associated microbial communities from peat moss isolated from Minnesota, USA - S1T2_Fb - Sphagnum magellanicum MG | ecosystem: Host-associated > Plants > Peat moss > Unclassified...
TTGTGAGTAACTAGATAGCTAGTTTGTCAAATATGAAGAAGGTATTACTTATTTAAGTAATTGATAATGAATACTGAATATTTGTAGTGTATAGTTTATAATTTAAATATATGTAAATTTCATGATTATGAATTAAATGATTATTTAATTATCTAGTACTTGAATTGTTTAAAAATCTAAAAACCCTAGAAGTAAAGGATGAAGAAAATTTTGGAATTACAACTTAGTTTGTAAGGAAGTTGCAACTTAAAAACTTATCCCATATTGTTTGTTCTCCATTCCTATTTTGAACACTATATAAACAAAGGGGTGTGCCTATGCAATTTTACATTAAGAAGTTTGTGCACATGGGATGAGCTAATCAAAAGGCTCAACCCAAAACAAAAAAACAAATAATGCACAATTCTAAAGTACCTACCTCCCCAACCTACTTATCTATTTAACTAGGTGAATACCTAGTTTGACCTACCCATCTAGGTCAACCTATGTACCTACCTACTTAAGTACCTACCTATATGAATAAATAGGTATTTAGCCTAGGAAGGTAAAACCTACTTATTTATTTATTTACCTAAGTAGGTAGGTAGGTAAGTAAGGATTGTAAACACCTATTTATGTACCTACCAACTTAATATTAATATTTTTATTAAATTAATTTTTTTATAAATGCCACGTGACATATTTACATTGGGCCACGTGTCATAATATAAGATCATCCAAGTCTTTGAATGAACGTCTTAGATTATTTCAAAATAATAATAGTAATAATAATAATATATTAAAACACATGGCAACACATGATTTGCCTTCAATTGTGACCAAAATAGTTGCATATTAGTCGCATGTGACAATATGTATACAATGGAATCAAAGGATGAAATGTATTTGTTGACTTTTTTTTTCATACAATACTCTTTGTCATTTGCAACTAGTTTATCACATGCAACTTGTCTTAGGCGACTAAAATTTAGTTGCAAAGAGCAATCGAAAATACATGTTTTTCTTTTAGTGTTTATACATTGATTTATTTTTTTGTCCTCAAATTTTTAAGATAGTACAAATATTCTCCTACAATTAATATATGAAAAGAGGCAAAGGTCTTTGCCCTCAAATCTACGAGTCAATTCCATGTATTTTCTAGTGTGCGATATTGTTGCATTAATTAAATATATGTTTGTGCAATTTGTATGTATGTATGGTATAATATTGTGGCACGAGTTGATCATGAGTTTATTTATTTTCCAATAGCTAGTAAAGTATACAAATTTTATGGGAACCTCCCATTCTTATTGGTTTAAATTGTTCAATCTAATTAAATTGTTGCCCTAAAAAGAATAATATATGTATGTATATTTAAAACCCTCCTATAATTATCAATGTCCAACCAAATTAAATTGGTTGAAGTTAATTAGATTGGTTCGATGGGGGTGGGGGAGGGGCCACCATATCATAGTCATATTGTTGGGTTAGTCATGTAGTCATGATGTTAGTCATGTAATCATAGTAATGATTACAAGTAGTTAGTCGTATTGCATTTAGTCATGTAGTCATAATCATGACTGACCATGTAAGTCAATATGTCAAATTCTACTACATGACTAGATTTAGGACATAGTTGCATAATGTCCAAGTCATGAAAGTCACAATTTGGTGTAATGATAAATGTTTACAAGTGAGGTAAATCATTAACCTTGTAAACAACACAACCTGCATTTTATATATGTGCTAAAAATGGGATAAGAATATATTGAGTGGGTTCAAATAATTTAATGTTTTGATTTTAAAGGCTTTATATCCAATCATGATTAGTACTTAACATGGTTTTGATGAAATCACATTATATGACCTCAATCACAATATGGTAGTTGGTTAAGCTTAATATCTTAAGATATTGGTCTAGATTGATATCTTAAGCTTGTTTTATTGCCATGTGGTATTATAATATGCAATTAAGGGTCTATGTGAATGGGAAATATATGGTACTATGGAGGGGAGGTGTTTATTTAATCGGTCCCAATTGCAAGCTTACATGGGTTCAAATATTGGAAGCCTGGTATGGGTTGCATAATGCAATGTGAACTTGCACATGTATAGAGGAATGCAATAGATGATGCATGGAACCCAAGCCTTTGCTAAATAAAATATTATGTGCTTCCAATGGATCAAGGAACAAATTGCCATGGGTACAAATATTCCAAGCAATGTTATTATCACAAAGGATGAAAAACTCACAACCACATTATTTATAATGAGGATGAGAGGATGAATATGTATGCACACTTCTTGAACTCTTGTTATACATAACGTGGTAGTGTGGGTTTGTCCTTTGTCCACCTAAGAAGGGACCATGGCCTTTGATGAACTATAAGCGTGGATGACACAAGTTCTAAAAGAGGATGGTTTAAGGATGGATCTAAGGCAACAGGGTTACCTTCAACTCTAACAATAGGATTAACCGAGGCTAAATTAGTTATATGGTCCATGGGGGTGATTTCCACATGCATACAAGTATATTGGACAACGACATTCATTCCATTTCACAAAATAATGTTTTAAAAGTAAGAACTTGTGATGGGTGCCTCAGCTGTTGCCCAGATGCTCCAGTCTGGACTGAACTAATTTCTTTGTGTCAGCGCAAGGTGACTTGCTTCTGGTGATGGGTACCTCAGCTGTTGTCCAGATGCTGCAGTCTGTACTGAACTAATTTCTTTGTGTCAGTGTGTATATATAACTTTTTGTTAGAAGCATTTTTTGTAAGTTGTGTGTGACAACTTCGAAAAATAATGTATACATGAACTTATCCATTCGATTTTTTTTTGCTTGAAAATCATGTGAATTATGGGTCATGTTTTTTAATGCACATTCCAAGGTTGATGTCTCATGGACATCATCATTTTCTAAACCTGTTATGCATGCCCTTCTACAACACAAAAAAATCAACCTTTCTTATGCCCAAAGGGCATAAGTTTGCTTTAAAGCAACTATGAAGCCTGGGTCAATCTAGGTTTCTCATATGAGTTGTTTTTAAGATAACCAATCCATTGGGTATGGTCAAAAACATACCCGACCAACACTGGTCACGACCACTATTGGCCAGTTATTATTATTTCTTTTACAGCAGGCCAGGTAGGTTTTAAAATAAATAAATTTGAACCACATATGAATCAATATGAAAATTTTCAAAAAAAAAGAAAAAAAAAAGACCCACATATTATCAATTTTCCTAATTACATTTTTCTTATATTATTCCTATGTTATGCATAAGATTGATTTTGAAATACCCAATTGAGAATCACCTGGTATAACATCACCTTGAGGAACCAGCACCCAAGTTCCTATCCTGGCAAAAACCTCAAAATTCATTTAAATGATTTCTAAATATTACAAGTATCCCATGCTGAGACTAAATCAAGGTCTCAGAGTTCAAATGTAACAATTTTTTTGGGTTTAGTTTCTTTTGTTTTGTTTTGTCACACTGAGATCTCCCAAACCGCACGGTGCTTAATGCCATGCTCATGGGATCTATGGAAAGCTCTCCATGAGTAAAAGATGCACCAACTTGGTTTGACAGTGTTTGGAGCTACAGTGTGGAATCTATTGATTATTGAACCATTTTTTCAATGAAGACTAAATAAAATCGAAATTGAAAGGGGCATCCTTGGGTGTTGTTAGAAAGCTTCAGGTGAATCAGATTTAATAGAGTTTATTTCACTTTTTTCAGAGCTAAGGTGTGAAAGATATTGATTTTAGAGTGGATTTTGTTGCTGGGTTTGGAAGGAAAAATCAGTTGAGCCCTCAATATGTTCACATTGTCGAATTTAGAAATTTTCAATTCTGAAAATGTGAAAAATAAACAATGTGTTCACACTTAGGCCAATGGCATAGGTTACACTAGTTTGGTTCTATTTTGCAACTGGGGTCCTGGGGTCCAAAGAGTTGCTTCTATTGGGAAGAGCCCAATGCTCCAACAAAAATGGGTGATGGCCCACAATCAGTATGGCTCCTTTAAAATCATAATTAAATTATTTGAGTGCACACACCAACTCATATTACATTTAGTAAAGGACGTTGTGAAGCATCATTTCATCCATCTGTTTCATCATCCGTCCGTCCATCTGTCAAGTCATGGTCTGTTTATTCTAATGGGTTGGAGAAAGAGTGGAATACAGACACAGCGTGACGAAGAATAATATATATATTTGATATACTAAGAAAAGGCAGGTTAGGTCTTTGTCGGGTTCTTAATCAAGTTGATTATTGATAACCTACCCTTGCTGACAACCAATCATTTTCTCAATAACCAACCAATAAACCTCTTCAATACACATTGCTTTTGAATTTCGATCTCAACTTCACCACATATCAATACCAAGGTCATTGTACTCTAAGCTTATTTCCCCCATGAATGCAATGTCATGTCAAAACAATGACTTGCTCCAACAATGGAACAATGGGAGTGAGAATAACGCTTTTGCTACTTAATTCGTTGACCAAAAAAATATTAATAAATTAAATTAAATTAAATAATAAAGTTATCAATAAAATCAGGCGATTAGGGGGCGAGAACAGCCAGTTTCCGCATAATAGGGCATCAACTGCGAAACTGGGAGTGAAATTTTACGAAACGAAATAATTGAAACCCAAACTAGTTTTTCCACCAATTATGTTAATAAACTGAGTTTCATCCCCTTTCCCTTTTCCTGAGCGCCTCCACTGCTGCTACACTACATATTCACTGCTCCTACCTGTACAACTACTATAATTACTCTCGCACATTGTGCATAAAATGCTGAGTTTCAGTATTGCATACTGAGATTCAATTAAATTTCCTTACTTTGTGGATACCACCAAAAGAAGGGATATGGGGTGAAAGAGATGGTGACTTTACGGATAACTTTAATAAATGTTCCAAACCTGCCCTCCCGCTCCCCCAAATATTTTTGGTTATGTACAATTTTGCATCTTCTCTCAATTCTACTCTTGATTTATTTCATGTAACTCATAGTCTTGTGCAATTTTGATGTACTCACATTTCTATTATCAAATGTTCAGAAATACGAACTTTTATATATAAAATACATGAAGAAATCTGAAGTGGGATTATGTTTAAAACTAAGCAACATCAATGTAAATGGCTTGGCACAGATCTGGCGTATTATTATACGCGTTCATTAACATTGCTATGATGCTTGCTTCATTATTTGTGCATTTTTATTACCCCAATATGATTATCAAGAGGTGGGGTTTTTAGATCAGAAAGTGAGGACTTATAAGGGAAGAGACCTTAGAAGCACTTCAAGGTGTTTTATACAGTGTGTACCATCATGGTGATACCCCAGTTTTCGCACTTCATGTGTGGATGTGGAGAGGATTTTGTTGAAAAGTGCACAAAGCTTGCAAGTATTTTGTGTACAGGTTTGGCCTTATTTAAACCCCACAAAAATCCTAAATCCTCTGCTGGGAATTTGCACAAAAGTCATCACAAGTAGTGGAATTGTTTGCAACCCTTATTCCCAAATTTGAAAGCTTGAAAGCTTAGGCCACGGTGCATTGGGTACATAGCTAGCTCATGATAGTGGGTGGATTGTGCCACTACACCCACAAAGCCATATTATCCTTTTGGAAGAAACATGAAACAAAAATGATATTGCTGCTGGTGGGAAACATACTTTCACAGCACACAGTGTGAGATAGGATTTTCTTTTGCAGAGTTTCCACTATACCTAAAGCCAGGGTGAAAAAGATCACAGCTCGGATTGGAAAATCATTTACACAGAAGCTCTCTACTCCCACTTGTACATGACACCCATATTTCATTAACAAAAACAAGGAGACCAAACGACAAATTTTGGAAATTTTCAACTTCGTCTCCCTTGATTCCCAAACTGTCCTCCTTGAACTCTTCTCCATCTTGTCCAAAGGGCCATTGTTGATGTCGCCAGGAGGTTGATGAAGTATGATCAAAGGAACCAAGCCTCCTTGACAACATTTTTCAAGTTGTCTTCCAAATCAACTCAATTTGAATTCGCCCATTTTTGGAGTCAATCAACGAGTACTTCTCATTGACCCTTTTGTTGTTCACAACATCAGACAAGTTAATGTCCACATATCCGAGAGACTCGGTCTGCACATACCAAGTAAATTCTAATATAAGTCGCAAAGCTCTTATTGTTGTAGATAAGGTGTCTTGACACTTTGAGCATTCAAGCCCCAATTTTGGGTTCAATGTGTCTGTAGTTCCACTTCCTCTTGCCTCTCCAGAATCCAGAATTTTCCTCACACACACAAACTGCATACTAGGAAAAAGAGAGGGGGAATCCAGTGAACTCAGGGCAGAGAAAATATACAATATTATACCTTAGAGTGCATGTGCAAGCCTGTGCTCTTGCTCATAACTTCAACATGTACTTGATCGTCCATTGGGGGTTCATCTAGTTGCCAGTGAAATGACTGATTCCATATTGGATCCCTGTTCTTCTTAATAACCTGCAAAACACCAATCAAAAAAGCAACATCCAACATCAAGTTGGATCATAAATGCAGAATGGAGTCTCCCTTCTAACATGGAGTTGCCAATAAGTACTTTTTGAACCCAATTGACAATTTGTCACATCTAATATAATAAATCCACAAACCTGGGTTTTTTTCTCATCTCCTCTGAACAACACTTTTGCATATGGGTTTGTGTGATGCCTCCCCTCGACATCTTCTGCTGAATGCACAATAACCTCCAACAGGCCCCCCCCCTGAGGTTTACCATCTCGAGCAAGACCCGTTTCATTGTTTTCCTTACCAGTCATTTCTTCTCCTTGCTCATCCTGTTCACAGACAGTTTAATCAACAGACAGAAACACTTTGAATGATAGTAAGAACACAGCACTTGAAACAGTAAGATTTCACTTGTTTTATATTCACAATCTTAATGACAGCACTCAAAAGCAGTTGCATTCCCACTGACTAATCTTTAGAACTGCAAACACTGCTGTATTACCTGTCTGAAAGCCTTGTACAGCAATTTTATTGTAAGCACACCACGAGCTTTGTTATTGTGCACATCATTTGGGTCAGTGTTTTTCAACAAGTTTAAGTCCAATGTCTTTGGCTCCAGCTCAACCAAGTCCTGCAGTGGCACAACCTGCATTCCCATTTTTTCAGGTGCTCCAACCTGCACAAACCTCACATTGAAATTCCCATCAGCTCAGATAAAAGCATGAGCAAAACAGGGCCAACAAGAAGAAGGGAGATATTCCCTACTTTCTGCAGAGGCTTAAGGAACCCACAGTAATATAAACCACATCAGAGGTGCGTACAGAATATGAGCATCTGTTGCAACACACTCAGCACCTAAGTAGGCCCTGTGAAACAAGGAGGCTTGGGCTTAAATAGTAGAAAATTTGCAACATTTTCTAGCTCACCTTGTCCCAGTCATAAACCTGAATCTCAAGAGATTGTGACTTGGGATCCTGCACCAGAAACTTGAAGGTCTCATTCCATTCGGGGTTTAGAGTGTCCTTTTTGGTGTGCGTTTTCTTGGACACGAGTGTGTTCACAAGTTGCAACTTCACATACGGGTCAGCCTTTCCCATTACATCCATCTTGAGCAAGTTCTTTGCACGGAGAACCGTCACTTCCAAAATGCCTACTGGCTTCTTCAGTGCACTGTTCCAGTAGGCAAACCACACTAGTGTAAACACTTTTGTTTTAAAAGTGTGCCAAACTAAACTTCCACTCACAACACCTCCAGAAACTGGACGAACATTCCTGGAAGATCAAATTTATTTCAGATGGATTGCAAATTTTATGTACCCACAGAACATGCAATAATCACAAGACAATGAAGCAGAGAGAAAGTAAGAAGCCAAGTATTATGTTACGAATTCAGCATTCCATTAGCTCACCTAGGATTGTCAATGACAGGGATTTCAAGTGTCTTTGGCCACATGTACAATTGAGAAACTTGGTCTTTGATGAAGTCCTGTAGTTTCATCATACCAAACCATCCACCATGATAACTAACCAATCAGTGTGGTTTGCAGCATGTGTACGAAAGCAGCTCTCTAATTACATAGGAGCTCTTTCCATTTGACATCCTTCCACCAACTCCAAAGTAATTGAACAAGCTCACTGATCCCTGCCCATCTGATGTAGAACTCAATTCTGAAAATTTGAACTTAAGCCATTACCTTCATTCATGTATCTGTTTTTTAACCTAAAATACCAAGGACAGGGAAGAGAGATTTCAAACCTGAACAAAACCGTATAATCCTGGAATTGCCATAAGATCCCCACCCAACACGTTCAGTCCAAAGTCCACATGCGGCTGCAAGACCAAGACCACAACAGTGAACTTGACATTCTCTCAGTAGTCCACATAATACCAGCAGTCGATTAAAACAGATGAAAATCTCCAGACATTGTTGTAGATGCAAGCACCACATACAAAAGCCCAGTGTATCACAAAACATGTAACCAATCATTCATACCTTCTCCATCAGCGAGATAACAATTTTAGAAAAGCATGGGAAGACGGGAATCAGAGGTTTCAGGGTGACACGCGCAGTTGCAAATACTTGCACATCCACCAACTGCAGCAATATTATACCCCACCATTACACTTATAAGAAGAACACACCAATTATGGAGATTATAGGTATCTCAGATACCATTGTAAAAAGAAAACTAAAATGTCAAATGTATACATGCTAGCAAGAAAAGATAGATACTATAAGGTGGTCATTCCACAATTAAGCATATAAACAGTAGTTGCACAAACCTGGACAGTTGCTTTCAGGCCAAAGGCCTTAACAGCAATAATGATGTTGGGGTTCCCCGCAAACTTAAATGATGGTTCGAGAATCATTTCGTTCTCATTTGTATCATAAACTTTCATGCCTGGTATCCCAACCCACAATTTTTTAAAATCTCACCTCAGTGCCTTAAAACTCCCTCTTTAAAAACCCAATCCAAAGTGGCACCAAAGTCCAACAAGAATACAAAGACAAAAAATCCTCCTGAGCACCACCCTATGAGGAAAACCCAATACAAGATCTTACCAGAAAAAGTTGGGGGAAGAGTGCCAAGTGTAAGCGAGTCAAATTCAATTGACTCCAACTTGAACTTGGGTCCATATTCCTTGATGTATGGATGTGCAGTTTCTGAAATGATCTTGCAGATGGCCTGACACAGATCCAGAAACTAAGCATTAAAACACAGATGCATATATATCCTCAAGATTTCCTTCATGTTTATAATAGAAGCCCAACAAGGGAGATAACCTTATAATAAGGTACAACAGAATCAGATCAAGCTTTCTATCACATTGAACAAAAGATATGGAGGGAAACCTCGAGAATCTAAAAACCTGACCAAAACTGACAATTCATGTGAACAATAATGTCATCCTCTCATGTAGGTACCCAGTAATCATCATAAAAAATATGATGTATGATAGTGACTAGGTACTACAAGATCCCCACTTACTTCCCATGTGGAATTTCCCTCTCAAACTCATGCTATTCCTCAGGTTCATCTATGTGATTCGCCAAAACCCAATATCCATGACTACGACCCAATAATGTGTAGTGGCTGCTGTCAGACATTAATCAATGAATGTGCCGAGACGGTGTCTCAAGAGTGTCTGTGAGAACTCCAAGAAGTAAAGGTAAAACCCTCAGCCAGGCTGCTGTTGATCATCATTGAAAAACATGAAACAACGGAGATGTGCAATGGAGGAAACAGTTAAGGGATACAGAGAAGGAACAGGAAGACATCAGAGAATGCAATGGAGGAAACATTTAAGGGATACAGAAAAGAAACAGGAAGCCGTCAAAGAAAGGGAAGAACCTAAAGAGGAGGAGCTAGGGAGAGATGAAGGGATTCAAGAGAACATTCAACAGTGTGGATTCAAGATTGTGAGGAAACAAACCTTATCGAGGTAGGGCCATAGGTCTCTCAGAAACTTGTTCAACCAATCCACCTGTAAAACCCATTATCCGCAATTTTCTTTTTGAGAATCAGAAGCAGCATACTGACACAAGAATAATGCCCCGCCCTGCCACACATTTCTCTCGTCTTTCTCTTTCTCATTTCTTTAACCTTTCTCTTTCCCGTCCCTACTGGGATTCTTGACTCCAGCAATTCAACGACAGAATTGAATAAAAATTACTGTCAAGAGAATTGGGTTCTCCACTCCACCAAATTCAAGAACAGAATTGTAGGCAAATATTGTCAAGAGAATAAGGTTCTCTACTCCAAGAACAGAATGGAATGAAAAAGCATTGTCAAGAGAATTTAATTCAAGGGGAGCTAGTTGTTGTACTGAGACTGTGTCATGTACCCACCCGATCATAATCAGGATTCTTAACCCAGAGAGGAATCTCTGGAAGCAGGTCCTGCAACGTCTTAGTATCCAATTCTGCTATCGGCTTTATGATGGGATCCTGCATAATTTGACGAGAGTTGGAAAAATCAGTCAGTCAGAACCCATTTTCATTTCTGCACCCGTCAGCAGCTAGCTAGAATTCAAGAGAAAAAATTACACACAAAATTAGACCAAAACATTATACTGCCTCCACCTGATCTACATTCACCTAAAACCCTTGAATTGGACTACGAGTAGAGGAGCTGGTGTGAGAGAGAAAGAGGGGGTAAAAACAGTAGCAGCAGTAGCAGCACCTTCACATCAGTGGGTTGCAAATAGATGAAAATGAAGTAACCAAGCACCAGACCGAGAGCGAATCCCCACCCAAATCCCACCAAACCCAGCACTGTAGTCACGATTCCCATCCTGTCTTGATCACTCCTACCAGAAGACTCTCTATGAGAATTTCACTTTTTCCCCCCTCCTCCTCACACCCAAGTTCCACTGATCTGCACGCAACCCACCAGCCCAAACCAACCCAAAAAAAAAACGCCGCGTAGGTTGAGGCCAACCACACTACTGCAGCACATGCGGAACAAAGCTTCAACAATTTAGTCCTTTCTTTTACAAGCTGCAAAGGGCAAGAAAGCCTTCTCTCCTCATTTGAAACAAACACTTGCCTGAGTCTTGTTATAAGAGATATCTAGAGAAGGAGAAGCTCCAAACCGTTTGGTTTTTTGCCCACTACTACGCCCACTCATCCCTCCGCCTCTGCCTCTCCATGCAACAACGCAAAACGACTTCAGCAGAGTTGGGCAGAAGGAGAGAGACGACTCAATAAAACCCCCGTTCACACTTAGAGACCATACTCCGCTTTTTACACGCTCATAGCCCTGTTACGTGTACACCTTGCCACGTAAGTGATGTCCACTTGAACACGTGTAGACTGCAAGGAAGGGAGCGCTTGCCAACTGTCGATGTTTTCCAAGAAGAATTGGCTCGGGACCTGGCTCGGGACCTGGTTCAGGACTTGCTTTTTCCATATAGGTACAAGCATTATGAATCTGGTCATGGAATGTTGTTTGGTGCTGCTCTTGGACTTGACATCTGAAATTAGCCCCCAATTCTCTCTTTTGTATTTTATATAATATTTTTGATTTACTATTTTATTTTTTTCTTTTGTGGAGGGCCATTTTTTGAGGTATGGAAATTTGCCTCTAGAATTCTTAGTTCTTGCCCTTTGGTTAGTGCTATATATCCTGTCTTGGGCTTTTTCTTTTTAATTTGAATTTATTTGAACTTTTGATTCACCTCTGGAAAAAAAACTTGGGAACACTATATTAAAGTTACCATTGATTCATCCTATCTTTGGACCCTGGTTTGAGCCTGTAATCCCTATTTCATCCCCAGTTTGAGTGTAGCTGTAAAGTGAACTTTTCCCTTTAATGAATCTAGGTATCAATTCACAAGATTTGCACAATTTTATTCCGACAATAGAGGTATCATAAACTCACCCTGTTTTCACCCCCTCTTTGGGCCTGCTTTTCACCCCCTATCCCCTCTTTCAGTGGCATCCACAAAGTAAAGGAAATTTTATTAAATCTTAATGTGAAATGATGAAACTCAGCGTTTAATGCACAAGGTTCGACAGTAATTATAGCAGTTGTACAAATGGGAGCACTGAAAATATATGTAGTAGCAGTGAAGGCACTCATGAAAAAGGAAAGACAGGATGAAAGTCAGTCAGTTTGCAACCAACATCAATGAAAAAACTAGTTTGGGTCCCAGTTATTTCGCTTTGTAAAATTTTCATTCCCAGTTACACATTTGATGGCCTATCATGTCAAAACTGACCATTCTCATCCCCCTAATCCTGGGATTTTACAGATAACTCTAATATTTAATGAATAATATGAGCAGCAATAAAGGTGCAGGAAAGGCAAACCCCCAAAACTACACTGCCCTTGAAGTGTTATTCCTTCGCAAGCATTTGCCCTGTAGAGGGGGATTATGTCACATTGTGGATTCCAGCACTCAAGGCGACCATGTTATGAACAAAAGCAATAATTTGAGTCTACATACATTCTTGAACCGCGGGGGCAAAAAAAAACATTCACTTCTACTACTCAGTCAATCCAATATGACACATTGGTAGTTCACAATGCACACCAGAAGTATCAAACCAACAAACCGTCACCTTGTGGGGTGTGTCATTAGCGAGAAGATGCATGAGATTAGCAGTGGAAATAAGCATGAGAGGCACAAGGGAGATGAGGGACCAATCTGTGAGTGAGCATGAATGGCAGTGGTGCCCTTGAGGGCACTTACCCTGCCTTGCTCATGCAACATTACATATACCAATTGTGTAACAAGGCAAAACCACAACCAAATATACAACTGCATGGGGCTTCACAGTACCTAATAGCTATGGACGGAAGTCCATAAAACCATACTGGACATACTCATTCCAGTACAGTCCCAGGAGACAGGTTACACGTGGAGTAATCAAAACAAACTCAGATGCTATTGTAACCTTGAAATTGACATTCTGATCGAATGGGATTGTTGCAAGTCATACCCAGTAGTACTTTGTGTCAAAGTTGCAGTTGAATCTGCTGGGCACCGACTGTCCCCAACATAAGGGGTTGTTGGTATCATATTGCATAGCTCAGATATTGTAGAGTTGCAGAAAAAGCACCGTTGGTTATTGAGCAGGTGCCGTGAGATGCATCGTTGGCACGACTGATGCTTACAGGGTATGAACATTGTGTCCACTTCACAAGCATAGCAAATACTGCATGTCTCTTCCCTGTTGATTGCTGAGCTTCCCCCAACAACATCTGCAATAAGATTGAACCCAGAATGAGATAAAATTCAAACTGGTTGCCATGCTTTAGCAGCAGTGCTGAAAAAGAATCTAACCCATAAGAAGGTGTTTGTGGCCTTGTGGTTACAGAGCCCATGCTCACTTTCAATGGACTCTAGAAGATTTTCCAGAGGGAAAAGGGATGGCACAATGCTGCCTTTCCTTTTGTGGAGGCTTGCTCCAGTATTGGACTTAGCTTGACAATGTGATCCTGTTTTGTGCTTACCCTGGAAAACTTTTTGAAACAACTGTCAAGCAAGCACCCTGCATAATCAACCAAAAGTGATGCCGAGGAAGGATATGGCAGCAAGTCTAGGACAGGAAACCCCTTAAGATGCTACAGATCCTAGACGCTCTCCCTGAGGAGGTTGGTCTGCACTGAGTAGCATATGAAACTCAGGCTGCAACTGCCATTCAGCAGGCTTCTGGCACACCACCCCTAGTTCATAGACCCATCAAACCAGTTAGGGTGGAGCCAGCAGGTAGAAGAGATGGTGACAGCTTGTGTGTATCAATCATCATAAAAAGACTTTCTCCTTTTGGAATATCTCCAGAAAGTTAAGAAAGCACTTCTGAATGCATATGTGATCCACAGCAAATGAGGGTCCCAAAGTAAGCACTCTGCCTTTGCTGAGATTGGAGAGGTACAAGGTCTGTGTTTGTACCTTCAGCACATGAAAACCCAAACAGCAACAGAACATCTCAAACATCCCTAAATGCTCTGCATGACTGATGATTTCCCTCATTGACATGGTGTTTAGGGTGCAAAAATGAAAGGACTCGAAGTATGGAGAAAAAAAGTGAGCTATGCACCAGAGCACAAATCTGCTGTAAGCTCATGTAGCTCCTCCTCACTTGCTTGCCTCTTCGCCTCTTCCCACTCAGCTTTCAGCTTTGACACAAAAGCCTTGAGTTCTTCTACTCTTCTCACAGATGGATCACCTTTGAAGATGACATCCTGCAGGTCCAAGCAAAATCCCCAGTTCACAAAGTGTAGAGAACAAGACAAGAAAACCATACTCAACCCTTGTGCCACACACAAGAACAAAGATGCCTATCACATGTAACTCTCCAACAATCTTCATGAAACAAACCATTGAATCTATCCTTACCCAGCTGTAGCTGATCAAGTACTGGAAATTTGAGATGACTGCTGCAGATCGATCCATGCTCACAATGGCATGTGCCAAGTCATATGTCCTCCCGTGATTAGGAACAGACATTGCACTTCTCAAATTCAACACAATGCCCACAAGAGGAGCCAATATCATGGCTCTGTGCACCTTGTCCAGAGACTGGCCTTGCTGCCTCACACTGCTGCAATCCCACAAACTGATCACCAGTGAACAAAGCCGTCCAGCTGTTGTTGGGTGCCAAATGATTAACTCTCATTAGAATCAAAAAAATTCAATACCCAAACAAAAAGGAAACTCAATAACCATCATCTAAGAGTAGGAAAACCCATCTCTCTCATGACTCTATTTAGGATTGATGGGTACATACTATCTGTCCGTCCATGATCTACTTTTTCCACAGCCATTTCTCAACAAAGTCAACCCCCAAATTCCTCAATTCTCTTCTCAGCATGTAGCCCAACAGAAAAAAAGCAGAGCATGAGCTCCTAAGGTGTGGACACCAACAACTAGCATACCTGTCAAAGTAAAGGGCATCAGCGCTGCAGGTTGTGTGATTAAGTACAAAGACAATCAGCTCACAGAGTCGGGTGAGATTCATCTCGGGTCCTTGTAAGAAGGCCATTGGCAGCTCCTGAGTGAAAAACTCCAATATTCTTTCCAGATTGCATGATAGCTCAAACATAATGGTGCATTTTCTTTGCTGCAAATCTTGCACCTGCATAGAGAAAAAAACACATTGTTATCTACCTTCCATATAGCATCTTTCATGCAAACACAACAGTAATCCTAGAAAGTACAGAAATCAGTATGCAGCAAGGGAAACACCTGATGTCGATCAATTTGCTCCTGCATTTCCTTAATCACAACTGAGAACTCTGTGATGGTCCAGTTGAGTGTGTTGAACAACCGATTCAGGAATGAGGCAAACAGCTTCTCATCAACTGTGCATTTCTCTTTGAGCAACCGCTGCAGACAGAGCACAACTCCTGCTGGTAAGACAAAAGCCTCAAACTATTGTGTCATTTCACATACACTTCACAAGTACAATCTCCACTTCATCTGCAGAAGAACTTCCTGGAATTTCACCCACCTGAAAGTGAGGGGAGAAGGACTCTCCATGGGATGAGCATTTGGATGCTCCAAAGCCTGAGCCCTTACAAAGACGTAACAGAATGTTGGAGATGGGTATCCAAAACCGATTGTCAAATGAAGCTAAAAGAGAACCCACCATAGCCACACAGGCAGCTTGGCTGCACTCAAAAGCAACAACATGATCCTTGTACTGCACCAACACAGAAATGGATTGCAAAAGAATATCTCGAATGTCCAAATTCACCATCCTGACATCATTGAAATGCGTAACAAGAAACGTCACCTGCAAAAGAAAGCAGTAAACTAGGAGAGTGTCAGGATGGAGCTCATGTCACCAAAGAAAAAAACATATTAACAAAAGAAAACCCCAGAGATAATAAGGCCTTACAAAAGGAGACAGCCCTTGCTGCAAAAGTGAAGATGGTGAAACAAAGGGTGGATCACTTCTGCGTAAAGCATGGAAAGAGTCAACCTGCAGGAACATCACCCCTCAGCATCAGTTCAATCCTCCCAAGTACATTGTTCTTGAAGATGAGGCGTCTCCTGCTGTCAACTGAGCCAGGCCCAGAAATTGCATCAGAGAAGAACAATGCAAGAAGTCTGCTGACCAAGCATGACTAAGTCTCTTCACCCTTAGGACTAGTGCCTCCGTTATCAAAGGCGGGCATCTTCCAATTGCAACACAGTTGCTCATTCTTCCCCTCATGAATGAGCACCCTACATTATCACCTTTTGAATCAAACAGCTTACCAAGTGCAACTGTCATGGGAAACATCTGGATGACCTAGTACGGGACTGAACCACATCACGTGTAAGGTGGGTCCATAAGTCCTAGCCACTTGGCTATAAAGATTGATGCATGATCAGATCCCATGGAAGTAAGATATTTAGATAGATCATAGTAAGGAAGCACCCAGTGACATGGAGCTGACTGAGCACATACCAAGGTTTCGACATAGAACTCTGGAACGTAGCTGAACAAAGGATCCTGTTTGCTGAGCATGAGCAACAGTTGTACAAGCCACATACATGTTGCATACATCCCTCTGAGCTTCCACCTGGCAAACATTGTAACTCGATACCTGCACATACACACACTAATGTGGGTGAAATCAAAACAGCATAAAACATGTAAACACTTGCAATGCCAGAATGTAGGTACCAGCAATGTACACCTATTATGACAAACTGAACAAAAAGAAAAGTCTGAAAGAAGAACATTGAATTGCAATCTCTACAAGCTCACAAGTGGATGAGTCAAACATACCAAGTACATTGACGTACAAAGTCAATCAAATCCTCCCTGTAAAGTGTACGTGCTTCTTTCAGCCGCTTCAGATAATCACCTGAGACCTTTTCACCACGGATCAACCGATCTGTATCATCAAGCTGTGCAATTGATTGCATCTGGTGTTGCATACAGAATGAAGCCTATGAGCAAGCCAACAAATTTCATTTAGTACCTATCATCATCTTTCTGTGTAATATCAAGCCATCAGTTGCGCCTATTGTGTCAAGCAACCTTTGCATTGGGTTCATGAAGTCACCCACCTCACCACTAAAGTGTGAATGGGAAGGGCAGGAAAGACCACACAGAACAGCACAAGTCTAAAAAACCTCAAATCAGATGTGCACCATTTGCTACAGGATAACATAGAAGAGCAGATGACCAAACAACTCATAACCCTCATTTGATTTGGCATACCTGCTTGAAGTTTTGAGCTAGACCAAGATGATACAGCAACACCATGATGTCTAGCAACTCCTCCTCTCTGACGGCCTCTGAGAGCTCCATGATAGGCTGGAAACCAGCCCTCTTATAAGTGCTGCGTAACAGAGTAGCACCTTGCAAGCCGATGTCCATTCTGCCACTACAGCAAGGTTTGCCCTCCTCACACCCGTCACAAGAGTGGCCATTGTGATCATTACTGAGAGGACTGGCAGCGCTCTCACTAACTCCAGTCTTCAAGCTAGACGTGACAATCTTGGTTGCTGCTTGAGCAGGACTCTTGCTGTCACAACCCAATCCACCCATGACAACCTCAGAGCAACATGCAGGCTGTAGTTTTCCTCCATGTCGGACAAGTTCATCTCCCTCATCCATGCTGCTCTCCACCCACTCCACCTTTGGACTATCCAGTCCAACAGGATAGGTCTTAATGAGATGACTGAGTGTTCCACCCAATCGTGAAAAATCAGTGGAGCTACCATCCTTCAAGAAAAGATGCACAGGAAAACTCCGCTTGCCTGCCCTGCATGTCAATTTAGCAATTAGATGACAACCAAGTTCTAAATCCTTGATATACCAATACCCAAAACACTTTCTGCACATAAAGAAGCATATAAGCAGTCTCAAGAACTGCTGATGTGGTTCAATACTGCCTGGAGAGTTTTGGACATTGGATATTCTAAACTCAGCAACCCTAGATACAAAATCAGCATACCTGTGAAGAAATCCCACACTATGTTCTGAATGCTCCTTGGTCCCTTCCACAGACTCAGCACCCACCTTTCCATTCCCAAAACCTTCTGACAAAAGCCGCAGCAGAACACAGTACGTGGAAACCAGCACAGAGTAATCGGAATGGCCTGGTGGTGCCATACTCCTGTTTGCCCCTCGATTCTTGCACACCAAGTGCTGAAGAAACCTGCGTAAAACCACACCTGGCACTTGCTGTTGCAATTCACCAGATGATGGTGGAACAAACTGAAGCAGTTGGTGGAAGAGCTCCCACTGCAACTCTTCCACCTGCATTACATAAAAACCCATGAATGAGGATAAGAGAATTCTAAGAATCTTGAATGTAGAATCTGCTTGAGGTTCACAAGACCCCTGGATTCCAATTCACTAAAGTAGAATAAGAAATGTGTAGCAAAACACACTAGATGCAACACACTGCAACTAGGTGCAGAAACTGACCTTGTCAATTGCTTTTGATAAAGTGGTTGCTGCATGCCTCAATTTACCCTCAGCGCATAGGTCCTCCCGGGAACCCGGCCACCAGACAGTGGGCATCAAAGCCTCAAGATCATTCTTGTTGGGACCCTTCCGAGTTAGCAATCCCTCCAAGCACAAGTCAAAGCCTTTAGACATCCACCACAACACCATAAAATCATACCACTCCAGCAAGTGACAGGCTAGGGCCAAATAGGGATAGGGGCCAGAGTAAGGATGATCAGCGAATGAAAATGGGGATGTGCGGCAGCCATAGGCAAGTGCCTCCATCAGCATGCTGATAAGTAAGCCATCTGCAACTTGTTTGTCTACTAGTCGTGGAAGCAAAAGGTCCAAAGCTTTGTCAACACTGGGAGCATCGTGTGGGGCTTCTTGCTTATATGTTTCCAACAAGAAGGGCACTAGAGCTGCCCAAACAACATATTGGTTTGGTTGCCTGACATCATCCGTTGCATCATCTTTTTCCTCCTTGGTCTCAAGCCCCCCAGCAAGAAGCAAAGGCTGAAGCAATTCACAAATCTCTCCACCTAGAGATGAAATGTCATCCTCACTGAGTGGTATAAGCCTCCGCAACCGGTCAACAGGAGCCATAGCAGCAGCCACTTCATGGCTACTGAGCTGCACAAGCCTTTGCAAACACCCAAGCAGAAACTTTGCTCTCGCAGTAGCCGATCCTAATCTGTCTTGGGCCTCACCAAGCTTCACAACTGGTGGGGCTTGTATGGGAAAGAACCCTTGAACTGGATACTTGAATGGTCGCCCACCAAAATTCAATTCACAGCGCTCACTATGGGAAAGAGAGATGGCAGGAAAATACCCTTGCCTAGGCTCCAATGTTCTCACACCTTCATATGCCACACCGAGAGGAAACCCATTTCTGTAGAAAGAGATTTCACCAATGTCCAAATCAATGCAACATCCAATGACATCACCAGCAACCCAGGGCTGTCCATATGTCTGGGGACCCTCACTCCATTTGCGCACCCTCTTGCCATCATAAGCATATGAGTCCACAGCATCGCCAACACCTTCTTCACATGTGAAAGGACATGAGACTGTTGCCCAACCAAGCTGCTGAATCCCTGCTGTTCCTAAAGTGGCTTCAAACATCCATCTCCCTTTCCAAACACAGGCATTCGCACGAGCACTACTGAAAACAGTCTGACTCTCCAACACGAGATGTGATTGATCAAACCTAATATCCCCAGAGGCACTTCCACTATCCATTGCAACAACAATAACATCGTTGTCTCCAACAGGACGAGCAACGCCACTAGCATTGATGAACACACCATCCCTGGAACTGGATGCAATGATTCCATCATCATTACTGTCATGCATGATGCCATCTTCCAATTGTGCATTCAAATACGTTCGTACCTTTGGGAAATCGATTTTGTCATCTCTTGTGATGAAGAAAGGGATGTCCGGAGCACGTGAAGACATGTCCAGAACATATGCCAGAGTGCGGTCCAGTCCCCATCTTCTGTTACTGCTACAAGAACCACCTTCTTGCATACAACGAGAAGCTGAAACAACTACTACTACACCCACCTTCTTTCCATTCTGCTGCTGCTGCTGCTGCTGTTGCTCATCATCTAATAGGGTAGCCAAGCCTATGGACTTAGCTCCTTGGAGTTTGTGAGCCTTCCGGAAACCTCCTCCGTCCGACCACATCATTTTTCCCACCTCTCGAGCTCTCTGTCTCTGTCTCTCTGCCTCTCATATCAAAAACATGGGTTTTCTCATCGACGCCAGCACCAATTCCAGCGATTAGAAAATCTCCGGAAGCACGAGAGTCTCAAGAGACAGAAAATCAGTAGAGAAAAAACGCAACCCGACGGCCTGCGAGGAACAGCAGCAGCGGAAACAGCAACAAACAAACACGCACGCACGCGCGGTGTTCATCAGGCAAGGAAAGGCGCATCCATCGGCCCGGGGGTTTAATGGGGGGGTCCACCCGTGCGATCGTCGGGTCGGCAGTCCCTGGCGAAAGCTGCTACACGAGGAGTCCGCATTGGCCCTTTGTCGAGAGCCCATTAATCGTCTCTTCCACGTGTCGGAATTCAATTGATGGAAAACCGAAAGACGGCCCCGAAAAAGCCCCAGTCTGAAACTGATGAGATGCTGAGTCGAAGACACTTGGGAGACCATCTCCCGTGTGAACAGGGGTTTTCTTATACACCGTGTAAGATCTCAAGGAGTGTGTGCTATTGTTGTGCCTATTAATTAACTTGCAAGCTTCTTTTTTTCTTTTTTTTTTAATTTCTCCAAATTTTTAATCAAAAATTAGAAAAAAAAATTCCCCCAAAAAAGAGAGAAATTTAATCTATTTCACACTTTTTTAAAAAAAATTCAGCAATTTCCCAATTTTTTTCAAAAAATGACCAAATTTGAAGGAAAAAAAACTGACCTATTATTATTATTATTATCATTATTATTACCTAGGGGCCTATAAAAATCCCTTAAGCTACTATACTCCATAATGAATCTAAACACAATAATACCATAGTACCTTGGCCATTTCAACACATGTCCATTTATTTATTTATTTATTTATTTATTTATGTGATAGTACCATAGTAGTAGTACCTTTTGAGGTTTAATAGTAATTTATTTATTTTTGAAAAATTAGGCCAAGGCTCCTTTTACTCTTCCCATGACAACTTTGTCGAGTATCCATGAGAAAAAAAAATTTTAATAATAATAATAATAATAAATTTTATAATAATAAAAAGATTTCAAAAGTGTGGGTGAAACTCAAAAAAGAACCATCTCTTTATTGTCAACTGAGTTTCATCCTCTTGTCACCCCTTTTCTTTCCTTTCTCCTGAGCGCCTCCACTGCTGCTACTTATATTTTCACTGCTCCTACGTGTACAACAGGTACTATAATTAGTCTCCAACCTTGTGCATTAAATGCTGAGTTTCATCATTTCATACCCTAAGAAAACCCCGTTTCATGGACACAGCCCAGAGAAGAAACTTCCAATTGGTGGAAGTTACTTTCCAGACTCCCAGGGCAGCTTCCACCACTTGGAAGCTACCCATCAGGCTGTCATTTTTTTTCTATTTTTTTTTTAAAAAATTTAATTTGTTGTGCTTTTCATAAGGGAAGTGTCTAAACCTAGACCCTTTCCCTATTACAAAATTTTAGGAAAGCTTTGGAAGGCAGAATCTTCAACCTTGGATTGGATTGGACTTCTTTTTTTCTTTTGACATTTTGATTAATGAATGCACATGACAAAGATTTCATTCATTGTCTTTTCTTGTTTTTTTTAATTCCATTCACTTGGATTTTTTCATCTTCTCCAATTTAGATATCATCCATTATCTTTTTCAGTTCTTAATTTCCTATAGAAATTTTCTTAACTCATATATCAAATATCATTGCATTAAGATGGACAAAAGAAAAGGCCTTAACCCAACAATGGTGAGATTTTCTTAATGTTAAATGGATGTGTGTTTTATAAGATGTAATAATTTCTAGTTGGTGAAAGGGCCATGATATTAGGATTCAAGCCCCAATATTCTATTTTTGAGTGGATTTTCCATTTTTAGTTTTTTCTAGAAAAAAAATCTTAGAATTGTTTTGTAGTGTAACTAGAGTGTATGTTATAGTGGCAATTATTCCTCACTCCTAGGAGTGGGCTCTTGCCTTACATGCCCTTATTTGGGTAATGCCCTTGCCATGGGACGTTACCCTACACATAATTTTCATAGTGCCCTTGCCATGGGGCCTTACCCTACACATAATTTTCATAATGCCCTTGCCACGGGGTCTTACTCTACACATAATTTTCATAATGCCCTTGCCATGGGGCCTTTACTCTACACATAATTTTCATAATGCCCTTGCCATGGGGCCTTTACTCTACACATAATTTTCATAATGCCCTTGCCATGGGGCTTTTATTCTACACATAATTTTCATAATGCCCTTGCCATGGGGCCTTACCCTACACATAATTTTCATAATGCCCTTGCCATGAGGCCTTACCCTACACATAATTTTCATAATGCCCTTTGCCAAGGGGCTTTACCCTACACATAATTTTCATAATGCCCAAGACATTGGACTTTAACCTACACACAAATTCTTCTTGGTTGGGACTTTTGCGAAAACATGGAAACACACTCCTTGACTCTACAATGGGGTTCCCCGAGCCCATATGGGAGAGGGAGGATGAGTTCGCACCTAAGAAGGGCCATTTTTCATGACAAATTGTTCCATCACAAATTCAACTACTTTTGCAAGGGCCCCATTGAAAAAAATTGCCACTCATTCATTCACTTTGATCACCATATCCACCCAAAGTTTGGATTCGGGCCATTTTGCTTGGCACCCAATCACAAGCTTCTTCTCATTCGTGACTCCATACATGATTCATTCACTTCTTCAATTCATTCCTTTGTTTGTGTACATGTTTTGGGGCTCTTGTTGAATCAAATTTCAAACAAATGGTATCATACAAAACTTTATCATGAACTACAAACATTTCTTAAGGCTATCTTTTTATTGGATTTGTTTTTTTGTGCTTTGCAAGCCCGCCAACCCTCTCCCCCCTCCTCCACATGAATTTGGATCGATGGAATAGTTTTTTTTTCCTTTCGTTGTAGGAAAATAATTGCTAAACGTAAACCGCTCAACTTCAATAACTTGCAACAAGGGGCCTATGGAGGTTTTATCAAATCACTTCCACACAAAATATATCCAAAGTTGAGCCATCAATTTTTTAATTATAATGGGATAATTGTGATCACCCAACCAAGCTTTTCTACCACCCACCTCCCATTTTTTTTACTACAATAATCAAGAAATAGATGGAATTATAGGAAACACACAAAATTGCCAAATTATCTAGGATTATATGACCATACATGCCTCTTGTGATTTCCAAGACATATTGAAATTTTTTTTCGTAAATCAATCATTTTTGTTATTTTGCCTATCCAACCAAAATTCAGAAATTTCCTAGCGTATTTGAAGGGCACCATATATTCGAGAATCTCCTTTGTAGCATAGAGAATGAATGAATATAACACATGGGTACGGAGAAATAATTGAGGAAATTTGAAATTCATAATATTGCTTCATTAAGAAAATTTCAATGACAATGATTCATTATCACATTTAAACTGAATAGTTTTAGCTTTCATATGTTGTACTAGTGTGTGGCTTGTGCCATTGGCCCAAGTGTTATCACATCTTCAATTGATTTTTCATTCGAAATCATCGTTTTTGGAATTTATTTGAATTTTTAGTGGCAGAAATCACTTTTAAATCAATATCTCCCACATTCATTCTGAACCCAAATCTTACCAAACAAATTCCATTAAATCCTGATCATCAAGATCTTTCCAACAACACCAAAAGGCCACATTTCAATAATTCCTCTCAAATTTTCAGCGAAGAAATCATTCAATATTCAAGAACTTTTGCACTGCAAGTCCAAACGTCATGGAACCAAGCCCATGCACCCCTCCTCATCGTCAAAAGAGCTTTGCAAAGACACCATGAACATGATCTAAAACATCCCAGTTCAGTGGATCTCATACCTACAAAACAAAACAAACTACCTTTGCTTCGCAGAAAGACGGTTTCATCAGATTTGAATTGAATAGTTTTAGGTTTCATAAGTTGTAAATGATCGCTTCAACAGTTTCAAATTGAAATTTGTTTAGCCCATTTTCAAGTAAAGAGGCATGAAAAGGTGTATTTTTCAAATATGGTTTACATATGGTGAGTTTGATTTTATTTTTCCCTCTAAATATGGCGAGTTTGAACCCTTTTTCCCCCAAAAAAATCCTTCCGAAAGGTCTACTTAGGGTTAGGGTTTTTGTATGTTACTTGGGTTAGGGTTAGGGTTTGGAGTATCACTGGAATCACATGTGCAGGATGTCATATCATGTTTGTCTTTATTGATCTTTTGTGGTTATGGTTTCCAGGCCCCAGATGATCTTTTACTACCCATTTGAGAGATACACTAATTCTTGGCTGGTATGGCGTCATCAGGTATGGATGTGAAGTGATGATAGTGGAAATTTTGTATTAGGGTATGCTAATCCTATGACCATTTTATAGTTGCAAAATTCTAGATTCCAAGTGCATGTATTGATCAATTGTATCCATTTGGTATGTTGGGTTGAGTTCAAATGTCTGCACTTGTCTGTCTCTCAAGTTGGGAGGTACATCTCAGACCCAAAAAAAAAATGTGCCCTCATTGCAATTCTTGTCTTCATCCTGCTTTCAGATATCAATCAGGATTCTTGTGTAGTTTGCATTGTTATTCTTCATTGCACACTCTGCTCAAGAATTTTTTTTTCTCTTTAATGTCATGCATTTGAAAGAGGCAAATATGGGACTTGCGCATATTGTAGAAGCATATATTGTAATAACCTGGTCAGATTTTCGTAGTGTATTTGGAGATACTCTTACAAAGTGTATTGTGGCCACACCAGTAGGCTTTATGAAAACGGAGATGGGCTTTCTGTTTTTGTAAAGCCAGGCGATCAAGTGGTGCCTGATTTTTACACTGTGTAAAGTCCATGGATGGGAGCTTTAATGGAATTGGGGACTTTCTTGACTCCTGCCTCAGAGTCCCTTATTTCTGTAAAGCACCCATCCTGGGGCTATAACCTACATAAAGCAAGGCAGGTGAGGTACCAAGTTGATCTATCAGGTAAGTCCTATTTCATTAGGAACTCGCATATTTATGTATGTTTACCAAATTGAATGTCAACTACAAGCTGTTGCATTGTGTGTTGCTTGGTAGTTGTTGCTGCATCATCTAGCTCACCTGCCTTGCTTGGATGTGCATCACACTAGGCTTGAAGAAAGAGGAAATTTAGCTTCAGCTAGAGAATGGTTGCACTCTCATGTATCGGTGTCAACTGTAGGAAGGAGGAAGTCAAGGAAAGTGATACTTGGCACCAGATTGAACATCACTGCTCCAATTTCATGCATTCATTCAAGCTGTGTGAGAATGCACTTCTGGATCGAATCAAAACTGAAGTCAACAATTGAGTGCACATTGTCAAATTACCAAAATTTTGAGATGGATCCAAAATGGACAGAGACTTGCAGCATTGAACAAGGTTTGAACCACAATCGTATAGTTTGTTGCATTGCAAATTAATTGTGGAAGGTGGTTGATTTGCATCACAATTTTCAAATTCTTGAGCTTGGAGAAATCTCACATGAATTTCACACAAGGTTATAGATTTCAAATTGCATGAACTCAACCGAAGGGTATGTTCATTTTGTTGCTTGCGAATCGTCAAGTCATCTACAAATAACATTATTTTCCTTCATCATTCCCCAAGAACTATGCAAAGCTCATGAACCTTGTCATTTGTTAAGTTTAACTTTCTATTTTGATTTCAACCCTTGTGAATAAAAGGAAGCAATTGTGTTTGATTCATTCATTCATCTCACCTTGTTTCAAACAATTAATAAACATTCATTTGATCAACATGGACAATCCTTGTCTCATGTGCAATTAATGACAAAGTATGCATTTTGATGTTTTGACTCCACGTAAATGGAAACATAATTTTGACATTAATGTTCCCAAACAAGCATAAAATGGTAGGGCATTTTGCAATCACACCCAATTCTATATGGTCCACTCTTTTCCACAAAAATGTGTTATAAGAACCATTACTTGATAATTTTGATTGGAAGACCTCATGCAATTAATTTGAATCTACTTGCCCACTTCTTCATTTCTTCTCTTATGATGCTTTAGTGGTGTGTCAACAAGCATCCCACTTGTTTGTTTAGTTGATGCACACAAATAACACCAAATCTTTTTTTTTACTTCATCATACTTGACCAAGCAAGCAAATGCAAAGTTTCTATGGTAATTCTACAAAAAGGCACATGGGTGTTGTTGCATTTTCAACAAAGGATGTAACTTAAAGCTCTATGGTTAAGCCCCAAACCAATTATTTACCTTGAGGTTGCAACAAGATTGTGTCCAAAAGTAGTAATAAAATCAAATTTCAAAATTAATAACATGAACATTAAACATTAACTTGAAAACCCTAAACTAATGACCCTTGAAGTATATGAAAACACAAACATATCCTTATTGGAAGTTGAATGCAAATAACATAGGGACATATGTTTGTAGTTCACCTTGCAATGCAAGATTTCATTGATTTCTTGAAACAATTCCCTAACTCCCTTAATTATCTCCAAAGGCACATCATGTTTCAACTCCTCCAACAACACATTCATGTGATATAATATTGTCCATATATGAGAATATCCACACAACAATGTTTTTTACAATCCTCTTAACGGTTTTCGATGGTGTTCACATCACCTATGAAAATAATGTTTTCACATCATGTTTTTCATACTTCACAAATAATAACATGGTTATACATGACGTATCATGTCAATTTGGATGGGTCACATTTTGTTTTGATGCAAACATGCCTTGTCACCATGTATGTATTGGAAGTCATTGGAATATGAATAATATGCATTATATATATGAAATAATTTGTAACCATAAGAGCTAGCATTTTAAAATGCAATGGAATATCATGATGCACAAAATGTGTACAAAATATGGTGTGCAAATCCATTTTAAACAAATGAAAATAAAAATATACTCACTCAAAATAAATTTTAACATGAAATCAATAATTTAGATTTTAACCCAAAATATAAATTTAACTTAACATGTGACCACAACCACATACACACAACCAAAAGTGAAAAACCCCTTGAAAGAAAAACAAATGAAGGAAAAAAAACTCAATATGCAACTGTGACCCACATACATGATTGAAAGGAACTAAAAATTAAATTAAAATTAAATCAAAATAAAAAGAATGAACCAAAAAAAATCAGAAAAACCATTCTATAAATATATAAATCTAACTTACATACATGTGACCAAAAAAACAAGCCCAAAAAAAAAATCCATAACCCACAAACACATGACTAGAAGAGAAACCCCAAAAAAAATCATAGCCCACATACATGTGATGATCAAAAGAAAAACCCATGAATTGTTTTTCAAAAAAATTATGGAACCATGACCCACATACACATGATTGTAACCCACCATACGTGTAATTGGAACTTGAAAAATAAATAAACTTAACATGCAACTATAACCCACATGCATGTGACCAAAAGTTCAAATAAAAAATATATATATATATATGAAAAAAAATTGTTGTCAATATTGAAAAAATAAACACACGCCCAAGTGCCTATAGCCATAATACATGTGTCCAAAATAGTTTTACATGCAACCATCAATATATTGAATCATTTAGTTATGCACATGATTCAAAATTTAATCATGTAAATAAACACAAAAGAAACACTTTCTTGTAATAAGCAAATATTATCATTAATGTAACCTTCTTATGTAAACATTTGTGATATTTCTTTGTTCACATATATAAAGATTATCAGAATTTTCCCTTATTTTTATTTCCATTAATTCCATTGAGAGGTGCCCCATTTCAAGAATTTTTCACTTAGGGTGTTTAAATGAGTGTTCTTAAGGGATCCATAGTGTTTGACCCAACTAGGTCACATAGCACTCCCAAATTACACCATCATAACTAGATTTAAAGCCTTCATGATAAACATATCTCTTTCATTTAGGACTACCATAATACTTTGGCAGCTTCGGCATAAATTAAATTATTTTTAACTTTGTCAAAAATTTCAGAAAAAATTCAACCCTTTCTACCAAAATTTTCAAAAACACATTCAAGCTACTAGTTAGTTTAGAACTAAGGACCTACCTAACCAAGTCAGTTACTTTACATCCATTTGACCATTAATGTAGCAAAATATCTTTTAAATATTACCAAATTTTATTACATATATTACACACATGCCAAAAAATTTAGAATTAAAAAGGTCGTTGCCAAACCAAAAATTATGGATCAAATTAATTTTTCAATAGAGAATTGTCAAAGCCACCCATGTACTAGTGTATTATTCTATGATAAATGTTTTACACACATAAAAAGTGATTCAAAAAGTTACCTATCATGTCATTAATTCACATAATTTCAAATATACATAACCCACATTTAATTGATGCATTAATATAAATATAATGTAGTTTCTACATAATGCAAAAAATCATAATTGACCATGACTACTACCACATTATTTATTTAAGCAATTGTATGAACCCATTCATATACATACATGACGTAATACAAATGTGTTATATTTCAATCAAGTACGACTATAAAATACAATGCAACACCTTCAATGTTCCTCAAATTTGTGAACAATATGCATCTTTTTCAAACTAAAAGGGTTGTTAACAATAATTACAATTATAATTCTTCAATTGAAATTGAAAGCATAATAAACATTGGAAAATTATGACATTTCCACTTCATATGGATTGATGCATTAAGTTAAACAAATCAAAATCACAATGTACATGTGTGTTTAATGAAAATATTGTCAATCAAAATCATTAAATTGCAACTATCCTTAAAATAATATAGAATCCCATAGTCATATTTAGTGGGATTTTGCTCCATTTCTTCCTCCCCTTCCATGCATTGTTCTAGAACACAATATTGTTTTATTGCCCTCACATATGTCATCCTTCAAAATCTATCCACCCATTTTCATGCATGTTGTCTTACCATTGACTATAACATGCCACACCTTATACCATGTTTTAATCCCTAACACATATTCAAATGCAATTCAATGTATCTCATTTTGTGTTTTAATCACATGACTTAAGTCTTACATTCAAAACCATTAGTTTCATTTCACATAACAAATTATCATTTAGACTTAACCCACTATGTTGGTCTATATACTAGTATTGCACCATTTTTCAAAGTGTTGAATATGTTTTTTTTCTTATGTGTTTGACATAATAAAGATTTCAAATGAAAAAAATTGTTTGTTTATTTTTAGTGCAAATATTCAATAGTCTTAGAATTATAATGTACTTGAGTAATGAAGTTTTTGAGGATGTCTTTTTCAATAAAGATAATAGGTGATTTGATGGAAACAAACTTCATCAAATTTTTACAACATAAAAACTTTGCAATTTATTTTCAAATATTTTGATTACATAATGAATTCAAGCATTCAAATAAATCAAATCCTTTCATTAGAGGTCAGCAAAAGTTCATTTTCATTTGATAAGATGTGCATATCAAGTTATTGGTGACCAAAGTGTGTAGCAAAATTTATATATTAAGTCTCACAATTAAATTATGCATGTAGATATTGTATTCTAAATTTTAACAAAACCTAATCTGTGTACAAAAACTATCCATAATTTTAGACATTCTAGCTAGCAAAAAAATATTACAAGTGAAGTTCAATACATGGGACATTAAAGGTTAGACTTCTAAAGTTCAGAACAACATTGAAAGGCCACACTACTACATGGATATGTTGGTAGAAGAATTGGCTAAAAATGAATTTGGAAACACACAAAAATTTGTGAAGAACAATAAAGTAAAATTTTTGATAGAAAATGGAAAAGAATAATTTAAAATTATCATGTCATCTTGCCAACAATTTTTTTTTTTTAAACAAAGTTTATAACTCATTATTCTTAAACATAGATTTAATGTGCACACCTCCAAAAAGAAGTGGCACAAACTTAACAAGGTTTGAAGATTCCTTCTTTCTCCTTGATCTAAAGAGTTGAAAAGATTATCAAAATGCAATGGACCTTATTGATTTATATGAATTAGAAATGTTATATTAAGCTACCCCATAAAAAATAGTTGTTTTTAGGCCACAACTAACTAATGGATATATATCTTTGATCTTCCTTCCCCTTTGACATTGTAACAAACAACTAAATTTGAACTTATTGTCAATTCACCTTTGATATCCCTTGTGTCTTCCCATCACTTAAAGTTACCTTCTCTTCAATACTAGCAAGGAATGGAGTTCAAGTGCCTTATTAAGAAAAGACCCCACTCAATTGAATCCTTTTTTTAATAGTAATTTATAAACATGTTCAATTTCCCTTTGTTTAAGTGATAATAGATGTGGCTGCATCAAAATCTTTTTATTATCATATAATCAATCAAAAAATATTTTATTCACTTAAATTGAGTGATCTAAAGATTCAACAAATTATCATTAAATCTTAAACAACATTTTAGACTTCATACACACCATTACCACAAACTTTTTCACTTTTGATTTCACCAACTAACTAAACACCTCAAGTTTTATAACCTTCACAAAAACATGCATATTTTAACTCACATCTTTTGAAGTCCTATATACATTACATGCCCAAACACCTTTTAATGTCCATACAATTCTACATTAGTTACGAAATCAAAAATAAAAAATATTTGAGCAACCCTAATCTTCTAAAAACTACGCACATTACCATTTTTTTTAAATGGTTATAATTTGAGGTTTATTTCAAAATCAATTTCCTCCTTTTCATTTTTTTCCTCCTCCATGAATTTTATGAATAATAATAGTAAAAAGAACTCTCATTACCTTCTTGAAAATCAAGTTTTATTCCTTTTGCTCATGTTTTACACCACCCTCCAAATATCACATCCATTAGACTTCAAATAGCTCCTTTCACAACCTCACCTCCTAGCAATTGATGCATGAAACATTCAGTAATTTCTATCTTCACAAAGGTATTTCTAACCATCAATTAATGATGACCCAACACCTATCAACTCATGTTAACTAATAACAATTAAGAACTTTTGATTTTACCTATGTAGTACAAGAACTTACATATAATCATATGTAATATTGAATAAAGAAGACACCACGCTATCTTTTTGGCTATAATAATTTAGTTTTAAAAAGTTAATGAAAGATATATAAACCTAAACATCAATGGAACTAGGTCACTTTTGTAAGAAAACTACTCACAAATTGTCATTATATTCTTGAACTTTTGAACAAAGAATACAATGAGGTTGTAAAGTTCAAAAGGAGGGAATAGACTAAATTGATAGTTCAAGAATGTAGACAAGTGAAAGTAAATAATATATTGTCAAGAGCAAGAAGGAAGACCTGGGGGACCTTTTGACATGAGGTATTGCAAACCCCAACTAACCTATATTTTCGTTTGATTGTAATTCACACGTTTTTTCTATGTACTTATTTAGTCATTTGCCTATCTAGAAAATGTGTGTGCAAATGCATGTTCATTATAAATTGAAATAAATTATATTATATAAGTTGAAAATACATTATCAAGAAACTTGTAATTGTCGAATAGGAAACACGGTAAACAAAAGGAGTGTCTTAACCAATAATATGACAATGATTTTCTGTTTTAGTGTATAAAACTATTTATATAGAAACTCATAGTTGGTATAGATAGCCCACTTAAATAAGATATTCCACTCATTTAAAAAATTATCTCTTGATTCCCTTAAGTTGATTATACCTTAATAACATGCAAAGCATTAGAATTCATTCGAGCAACACATTCTAAGTCCTTAGTTTGTCACATCTTGTTCCCATTGTAAAATCAATACTTAGAATAAATTGTTATCAAGTTCTTTATTAGTGCCCCCAATGTCCTCACTTTGTGAATGACTTTACTACTATTTAAGATTATGTTAAAAACATTAAAATATGAGATAATACCTTGTATAATGTCTAGACTACCAACAATTTTTGCAAGCCTACCAACAAAGGCATGAATGTTCTTTATTCATTCCCCTTAACTCATACCAATAATGTTTGATTTTACTTGACTCGCCTCAAACTTTCCACTAACTATGACACTTTTACTCAAAAGGGATGGGATCATTCAATCTAACTTACACTAAAATGTAAATATCAATATCTAAATGTTGGTTTACCATGTTAAACAAATATGAACCCCAAAAATATGCTTTATGTGCACTATGTCATGGGGGAATTGGTATTTTGAACTTGTACCTAGTTGGAGTCAATGGAAATTATGTAAATGATTAGAATTTTTTAAGAAAATTTTTATTGATTTTAATTTGTGCAATGGGCCTTCCTTTAGGTGTTTATAGAAATTGTTTAAAAAACTTTCTTCTATCATTTGATTTATGTTTCATTATTTGAAGCAAGTTGATTTTATTGAAACACCTTAAATTTTATTGCATTTAGCCTAAATGATAAAAATGATGGCCATAGAAGAAACATGATTTTTGTAAGGAAGGGACGAATGATATGGAGCAATTAATCAACAAATTAAGTGAAAATCATGATTTGAACAAAATTACGAACATATTTCAAAATCTATTTTGTTTCAAGGTCATTGACCAACTTTGTTTTAAAGTGTGGGATTCCAAATTTAAATGTTCAAAAGAATGGACAAAATAAGATTCTTAAATCTTACACATTTTTTAAAATCAAAGGTGAAAGGAAACCATTCCAACAAAGAATTTCATGGAACCTACAACTAGGTGAAAAAATTGAGTTTGTGAATGTAACCTCTTTCAATTACAAAGGATTCATGGTGTAAATTGGAGTTAGATTCATCTTATGATTAGTTCTCAAAATAAGTATATGCAAATATTATAAATTGTTGACTTCACATATTGTTCGTCTTTCCATTATAGAGTTTTGTAAGAACATATCCCCATTTTAAAAAATGTGGGATATATTTTAAGGCCCATTTCCACTAAATTGAGGGCCTATGACCATGAGAATTCTAAAAGCCCTTTAAATTCATCCAAAGGTTGTCTCATGGAAATTCATTTGTCAGTTTCAAGTGATCTTCAATTATCAAATATAATGTAAAAATAAAAATGGATTCTATTGAGGCACCTTAACATAAAATTTGGAAGGAAATTGCATCCAAAATTTCCCTTTCTTTCTAACATCAAAAGAAATTCATTAATTATTGTTTACAACCAATCAAGACCTTTTGAGTGCATTGGTTTAACATCATTTGCACCAAGTTGAAGTATGCCTAATGTAAACTTCATTATATGATGATCCATTTTCAATAGTGTAAGATTATATGTCAACTTTTTTTCCATTCCCATTTCCTTACTTTCATTAGTGTGCAACCTCAAATAAAATGAATTAGCGTTAGTGCGACTTTTTCCTTCAACCAATGATTTTGCATTTCAATGGTTTAAGGGCATTCTTAGTCTCTATAATTGTAAAAGGGCCTTTACTAAAAGCTAATAGTTTGCAAATCATAGTTATACATGCATATGATAAGATATCATCATGTTTAATATCTTTCATGATAATTTTTTGAAAAAATTGGGATGGACTTGCAATTTGATTTCAATAGAAAAATATTGTCAAATTTTGACTTGCAATTTAAGAATGTTTTAAAAAACAATTCACTAGATTATTTCATAACTAGCTAGTCTTCTTTTTTACTACACACACAATATAATTAACACTTTTGAAAAAAGTCTAGCATGTGATTTTGGCTACATACTAAGGTGTAATGTAATTTCTAAAACAACTTGTTAAAAACTCTTTTAAAACCACTATGCATAAGTAGATGGAAAATTTTATTTCGATTGGGTTTTGTGGGACTTGAGCCCCATATATTTTGTTGTAACTATGAAAGCTTTCAACAAATAATCATTGATCAAATAATTTGAAACTTCAATTTCAAATATTTTACATATGAAGAACCTTGGAATTTTTATAAGTTCTAACAAAATCAGGTTTTAATTTCTTCCTTGTGTTAACTATTGTGTCTATAAGTCCAAATCTATACTTTCAAACATTAGTTATGTAAATAAAATAGAAAACCCACTATTCATTAACTAACAAGATGTTTTGAAAGCTAATAACCTCACATTCACATGGTTTGTTTGAAAAGTGTCAAAGGGGTATCATGCCAAAGGAGTCCTGTAAAATAAGGTTCCATCTTCTTGCGAATTTCCAAATGTTGTGACCCCTCCATAAAAGTGTTCAAATTAGTGACATCAAGGAAATCGATAATCAACATTATTTGTGCTGATTCATGTCCACCTGTTCATATGCATTGAATTAGTTCAATTTGACTAAAGGTTTATCATCTTATTCCAAGGTTTCATCAACATAAATAGCTATCACAATCAAACTTTCATTTATCACAACACATACAATTTTATTTCCATTAAAATATTAATACATGTTCCTTACTTTAAAATCATTGTGATTAATATTCAAAATATCCAAACATTATTTATGTGGGATACCATCATGCAAACTTTCAAATAAACATCCAATACTACCATTATAGCCAAAGAATGATGCATAGTGACATACACAATTCATGATACATTATAATTCGATTTGTAAATGGAATTTTGAATAACAAGTGGTAATTCTTGTTCTTCTAACTTGAAGAAAAACATGATTTGGAAAATTGATGTGGAAAGTAAAATGAAAATGAAAAACTTTTTGTAACTATTTATTTTGAAAGTTTGCATGAGAAAATGATCAATCATACCTGTGTGGGTAGAGACAAAGTAAGAAAGAATGGACACATGGTGCTTGATATCCTCTTCAAATTTCTTGATCTCTTCAACCACATAAGGTAAATCTTCCTTCTTCCCCACCTTAAACAACACTGTGTGTCGTATAGCTCCATTTGTAGCCATTGTTGTATCACTTCAATTTTCAAGCTTTCATTTTACACAATTTCTTGTTTTGCATTTCAAATTTCAATCATTCAAATAACAAAATGACACTTTGGTTTGGTGAAACAACTTACTAACATGTGAATCAAGTATTGTCCACCCTTAAAACTATTTGGATGATGTAAGAACTCTTCAAATGGCTAAAATCTTTCACCCATTGAACTCAAGATAACTAAATTCCCAAAACCAACATTTCTAAAAGCTGACCTTGTCCACATCATAAAGGATGAGAGTGAATATTTTTAATATAAAAATGAACCTTGATGATGCAATTATTGTGACTTTCCATTTGTTGCCACATCAACATTCATAATGGACAAAAAACTTGACAAAAACATGTATAAAAGTTAGATATTCAAGGCAAAATTGGTGGCCACATTTATGTATATATGAAAGGAACAATTTTTTTTTGTTTGTTTGTCACATTGAGGTATCCCAAACTATAGTGCCTCTTGTTGTGCTCTTGGTACTATTGCAAAGCCTTTCATTGGTAGGAGTGTAGTGAATTGGTTTCAATATTTTTTTACCTACAATGAAGAAATTCTTGAATATTGAATGATTTTTTCACTAAAAAATCATTTAAATTAAAACTAAAAGATTAAAGGGGAATTGGGCCACATGCTCTAGGTATTCTTGGAAAGTTCTTAGTGAATGGGATTTAATGAAGGGTGAATTGGAAATTCTTACACGTTAGAATGGTTTTGGAAGGAACAATTAGTTGGGTAACTTGTTCAAGCTTGGGTCAATGTCATAAGTTACACTAGTTTATTTATGAAAAAGTTAGTTTGTTAAATCCATCCCAAATATTTCATATTGAAAGGATCTTTTCCAATAAAAATAAGTATAAAAAAGACAAATAATATATTCTAGATTTTTTCATTTTTTTGGGTATTTGATTACATGTGTTTGTAGGATAAAAAATGTTCATTCCACTATATAATCAATCATCAAGTTTTTTATAAAAGGGGTGGGCTATATGTTGATCACATGTTGTATGTTTTCTATGTTTTGAACAATAGGGTTTTTTTTATGGAAAATTTAATAGGTACATGGAAAAAAATGAAATTTATGTTCATTTTAAATATTGCATATGGAAAATGAATTTTTTGGGTATAAAGGGTATGCAAGTGATGTGATATTTTCAAAGCCCATTCTTGTGATGATATTCGATCACACGTTTTCCACAATATATCTAAAGTGTCACAAATAGGTCATAGACTTTCCAATCGTAGGCATCAAATGAAAAGAAATTGCTTATGTAAGGATGAGGGCAAGAGAATAAAAATGGAGGATATCAAGGCATGTGCAAATTACATGTCCAATATATAGCACCTTGGAATCTTGAGTACATCACACATACACAATGTCTTTTGGAATCTAGTTCTATAATGATTTTTAAATTGTATTTGTTATGGATGCCTTTTATGAAAAGCAATTGCCCATGCTAACATTTTCTTTGAACATCATTTCAAATAGTGTGTAGTGGTGATGCTTACGGATGAATTACATCACATGTGCTTCCTAGTTCCCAACATGTGGGGAAATTGGTGGTCACCCCATAGTAATATATTGCAACATCTTTTCAGGTCAAATTTGATTTTTTCAATTGTCAAATGGAATATTTTAAAAATATTTTGAAGATATTCTAGGCTCATAAATCACCCAAGGAGGTGGCCCTAACTCCTATTAACATGTTTGGACCCTATTAAAATTAGGAGGTAAAAGTTATGAAATTATTGGTGTAAATGAAAGGGGCAAGCTAAATTTACAAGGAAATTAATTATCTTGAGTATGATTATTTTTATTAAAATAAAAAATATATAGGTTAAGCTTACTATTAACTATACAATGAAGGTCATAATATGGTTTAGGCTCCAATAATCATATACATGTTTAGATTGTAAGTTGAAATTTTTTGTGGGGAGTTTAATTGTGCATCACAATATTGAAATGTACGTCTTTATATTAACATTAGTTCAACATTTGACAACATAGTGACAATAGTGGCCTCAACCTTTGCACAAATGTTCCATTGGTCCTTTTTTGTTGAAGCAAATGCATTAATGCATCTTAAGGTTTGTCAAGTGGTATTAATGTTTATAAATCCCAATTCATTGGTCAAAAATTTGAAACTTGATGCACACTCTTTAGCTCCATTGGATTAAAACTAGGCTGCACAATAGCTTCAAAGTGATAGTTGATTAGGATCAAGTGACACATGTTACATACAATTCTTGGTCACCTCAACTACATAAACAAATAAGGTTATTAATGTAGTAATTTGGAATCAAAATTAAGTCAATATCTCATCACACCTATGACATGCACTATTCTCCCTATTATATACAATGTAGATAACCGTGGGTACTATATTGCAATGATGTTTTCCCAAAATCCTTGTTTTGATATCAAAATGTTGATTTCACAACTTTGGAGGTTTATAGTTTGATATCAAAACAAGGATTTGATATCAAGTTTTGATATCCTTGTTTTGATATCAACTTTGGAGGTTTATAGTTTTTAGGAAATGCATGTGTTTGAAACATGCAAATACATTTATTTTTGATACTTGAAAAAGGTTATCTAATCCATATTAAGCTCATGATTTGGACACTAATTGGTCTCCCAAACCACCCTTAGAATAATAGAAAGTAATTTTGACATTTTTTGTTAAACCTTCAAACTTTTGGAAAACACCTTTGTTTTGGAAATGTAAATGCAATAAATGTTAAGACTTGCATTGAGAACTTCCAAGTGTTTTTATTAAAGATCACTTGATTTAATCATATAAAAGAATTGGGACTCTTTGGGAATCCAAAGTAATGCAACTTGGGATCTTTGTAATCTATTCCCCTTGACTGGGAGACACCTACTTTGTATGAGAATGTGTTGAAAAATCCTTTTAACTCATGCTATGCCCTAGGCTTATTCCCAATTCGATTTTATTTGTTTTGTTCAATTCTTGGTTGCAATTGGAAGGTTAAAATCAAAAGATACACACTAATGTGATTCTTTGTCTTAAATGACTTCACTCATTCAACCATAAGTCATCACTTAGTAAAATCTATTGTCATGAATTTAAATGATGGTTATGCAAAAAACACTATAAACCTTACAAGTTTTAAAAATGTAATCTTTACAATATTGGTTTTAGAATATTAGTTTAAAATAATTTATGACTTCAAAAATGCATGAATTATAAACAATAGCATACTTTAATATATGTACAATAAAAATTTGTAACAATAGGCTACAAAACACTAAAACTTTTCAAAGTATTGTTTTTTTTTTGGTGGCAACAATTCACCATTTTGTTAAAAAGAAATCCCAAACAACATGGTCAATGGAAATTTTTTGAAAATTTCCAAACAATTGTCACATTTTGAAAAGGAAAGTTTTGACATTGCTAAGATTCTGGGAAGATTTAGGCAAATTTATAGTTTTTTTCTTTTGAAATTGGCATATTTAACTAATAGGTTATAGTGGTTCGTCAACATATAATATGATTCCTAGATTTTGTTAACTATTTCTATTTGTCTTGTAGCCATAAATCCTTTTGTGGCTAATCACCACTTTTGGTGCAACATGAGAAAATTGAAAGAAAAACATTGCTCCACATCAATACCCCCAAATACTTTGTTCTTTATTATATAATTAATAATATAATTAATTAATTAAGTGTAACCCTTGTGCTTGTATGATTTTTCCATTTGGATCAATCATGGCAACCTTTATCCATCTAGGAACCTTTTGAAACCATCTATCGATTTTGCATTTAGTTTTTGAAAATTCATTATTGGAAGTACTATACTTAACAAAGCTAGAAGCTCATTAAGATGCATGGCCTCAACGATTGCATTAAAATGAGCAAATGTGTTTGAATAATCAACATCCAATGGAAGATGTTGTTTTAAAAAAATCTTTTGAAACTTGAGATTTGAAGCCAAACTACAAAGGAGTCTTGTCGCTCCAACACATTAAACAAGCAAAAAATGATCCCCTAGCCTCAATCAACCAACTTGAAAGTGCAAACACAACAACAAGAGCTCTTACAAGTGTAACCATGATTTAATTTTTATGTTTAAAAAAAAAAAAACTCAAGTCGATATTGAAAGTTTTTTTATGTGTTTATGCAACAACATTTCTAATATATAATGGGAACATTTGGATAAGTTTGAAATGAATCTAATGAATATTAAATATATTCAAAAACACTTTTGATACACTATAATGAATGTATTTGTTGTATATTATTGTTTTAAAATAATTTGAAATAATTTTAAAATGACATATTCATGAAAATAGTTCAAATACACCTTTTACATATAGTATAATGTGACATTCTTGGGAGTTATAACAATTAAAACAATTTTATCCTGGCTAACAAATTATGGATTCACTTCGAATCTTATTTTACCAAGTTAACTTGATTGGCTAATCCACACCTTTCAAAAGACTCATCCCAAGTGGGCACATGTGGCTCATGTTAAATATGTGTTTGTTTGCACCCTTAAACCCCAATGGAAACAAAACCTCGCATCAAGGTCTAAAAAATAAAGCTAACAATAAGATCAATCTTCAAAAATTTCTCTTCCTTATTATACATCAAACATTAGGATGTTGTTTACATCACCAAAACAATACAATACCCAACAAAGGAAGATCACAATAAACCTCTTTATAAACATGATTCAATTAAACCTTAATACACATTGCACTTTGAAAACAATGTTAAAAAAAAAACATAGCAAAAATGATCTAAATAATAATACTTCACAAAGTGGCAAGGGTTTGTAATGAGAACACTTGTAATAAGCAAAGTGGTTGCACGTAATTCATCAATCTCCAATCATTTAGCCATCAAATACACCGATTTTCCCAATAGTTTTTTGAATTACCTTTTGTCATCCTTGAATAAAAATCATCAATACTGTATAACAAGACATGAGGAATCCTATTATTTCTATCCAATAATGTATAAAAATGATATTGACACTTGTTTTGATAATTATTTAATTTCACTATTGAAATGAACAAGTGAGGGTTTTGCAAATGTTTGTTATTAAAGAAAATAACTACATAGAAAACTAAGTTGATGTCAACACAATAAGGAAAATCATTTTTTATATAATACACAATTTTAAATTAATTTAATTTTTAATTTTTAATTTTTTTTGCACTTGTTTGGTTGCTTAATCTTCTAATATTATGTGAAGTACATTTATTCACAAACCTTAGACATAATTTGATGCGAGGATAAATTTTATAGGGAAATTCAATTATGTTGTTGAAAATATCACATTTGTTTTTAGTTTTTATTTTTCATTTTTCATTTTTTGAAAAAGATCAATTTATTTCAAGTTGGAGATGATTCTTTTCTTTGGTATTTGTCACACATCCCTGAAATAATATGTGAAGACTTTATTTATTAGATTCATTCAAAAATATAGAGGGATTTCAGGGACACTATTATGCACGTTGGAGCGGGACTCGTGGCAGCATCATCCAGTTGTGAATGAATTTAACAGGTACATGGCATTAGCAATCTATCACAACCTCTGAGTCAGAATTCTCTCCCAGTAACCAACAAACATGGGTGCATCTGAAACAACATTGAATTTGACAAGAATCTCTGTTTACCATAATGTAAAAGTCCTGCATATGATGCGGTTCACCTGTTCCAGACCTGCACCTTATTCAGACCAGCAATGGAAGGTGAATTGCCCCTATCCCAGACGACCCAATATATCCCACAGATTTTAATTTCAAACCAAAAGCTTTGTACACAATCCAAAGAATCCAAATTTTATTAAAAATAACATTTTATTACTGTGCAAGCAACTTTAAACCTGGTTATTTGAACAGCAATCTAGGATTTTGTTGACCAAAAGCTCACAATGCTAAACCCATTCTTAGAGAAAAGTCATTTAGTTGGATGGCTATCTTGAAAATGTTCATATCACATGTAACCCTGGCTTTCTCTTGCTCCTGCAATTCCTTCACAAAAACTGTGTTTCCCATAACCATGCTGGACAGAAGAAACACAAGCAATGGATCGCCACAGAGGTCCATAATTGATTCTGAACAGTATGCAAAGAGGGAAATAAACTTGCCCTGTTCTTTGGTCAAGGATCTTGATGTATGTGCAGCACTGCAACTGCAGAAGATGACCACCGCAACTGTTAGAATAGACTAGAAATGAATAAAAACTGACTGCCACCATCCAACCCCATCCACCCCACAAACAATGCTCCTCAAAATTGCTATAAATTCCCAGATTTGGTTCACAAAACTTGTCCCCAGACTGTCAATAGCAATGGTTTATCCCTATAGCATCTATTGCAGCAAATCAGTATAATGTGCATGCAAAAAGCAAGGATTGGACCTTGCTTGCAAATTGTGGCCCATTCGACTTGAGAACTAGGCTGCATTTGAAGGTGTGGATCTATTGACAGAAAGTGTTGCTAGCCAAAAAGGCTCCAATCGCATATCTTGAATGTGGAGAGAACAAGTTTGAGGACATCAGGTGCAGCCATGCAGCCTGCCAGGGCTGCAGGCACTGTTGTTCCAGCACCCACTGCTGCAGCACTTTGACTCCACTCACTGGCCCCACCACATGAACCAAACAATCAGCTTCACAATTACCAGGGCCCTATGACTGCAAACCCATGTTTGATTTTATTAGAATCCTAATTTTTGGAGAAGAAGGCAAATTCAATTGATTTCTCCATGTCTTAAGACAACTGGGAAAACTAAAATACTACCCTAATTTTCCATCTTGTTAAATGTTTTAGAAGTTCTTTCAGTATTTCCTCCAGAAAAAAGTTACAAAGTTTTTCTGTGTTCCTGGAAGTCTACTATGTATCATGTGGCTAATGTACATCCTCTTGCACTCTTGAAACTTTACTGGATAGCATGTGAGCTGATGCTTCTCATTAGGGACCAGTAGTGACCAAAAACCTGTTTATAAGCGAAGTATTTGGTAATACAAGACCTAGTTGCCAGACAACATTTTTTTATGGGACACAAATGCAAAATTAGATCCTTGGGTGCAGAACAAACAGGAGAGTTTGGCTCACTTGATGATCAAAGGCTCATAGACTGTAATGACAACATCTGTCTTCACACCATGTAACCGAATATTTGCCAGATGAACCTGGAACAATGGAAATGCAAGGGACAACAAAATTAGCTTCTATTGATATCAGGAAAACAGGCATAACTAGAGTAAACAAACTCCAGTTTCCATGTTTATCTGTTGAAGGAAACACACTACAGAAGGGAAATGAATCTAGAGTCTTGGTAACATGCTTATCTCTTTGTCAAAGAGAACAAAATTTCTATCAAAAGTGCATCAGTCAATAGAAATTATACCCGCACAAGATTGCGAGCATCATCACCCTGTCTGGATTTTGCAATTGCCTGAGGATGCACCAGTCCAACTATCAGCCTTCCATCTTGACTTTGACACTGATGCTAAGACAAAATGAATTTTTGGTGGTCTACTGATTGGCAAGAAGCTAAGCATAACCGAGGATCATTGAAATCAGCAATATGATGCTTATAATTCTCTTCTAAATTGGCCTAGAACGTAGACACAACAAACCACACAAATAATTTTTTTGCTGCTGTTTCCAAAGGAGTCTTGAGTGTTGCACAGAGATAAACAGGGACAAGGGAGGAAGCATGATTCTTGGAGAAGAAGGTGCAAAAAAGGGTAGAGATGGGAAAAACTCACAAGGGTCCCAACTGTGACATTGACAGGAATAGATGCTTCCAAATTTGGGACATCAACAGCAGTGGTTATTGTATTCTCTGATTCCACAACCTGCTTCACCTTTTACTTTCAAATTGGTCTTCATAAAAAACAAAAATATAGACAAAACCAAAGCTACTTTGCACACTTGAAAATCTTCTAAAACTTTTGGAAAACCTGGTGCCAGATTGTACACACCCTAGATATCAAAAGTACCTTGTCCACATCTGAGAGAGAGAGAGAGAGAGAGAGAGAGAGAGAGAGAGAGATAAGGATGTGGATTTAGGAAAACCATTACCATACCAGGCTTTGCTCTGAATCTTGCTCAATGGCAAGGTCTTGCAAGAACCACCTTGAGCTCCTTTCATCCACAACCGTGTCCTTCAGCTCCAAAAGCTCCACAATTATGCTCTCATCCCGATTTGGATCTACAAATGCTTCCTGCAGAAAAAGAACCAAGGATGTTTTGCACCACCTTTAAGCATGCACCCAAGGGCAGATAACCAGTACTTTCAATAAGCACCATTGGAAACTCAGCTGAGGTATCACCACCTTCACAGTGTTTCCAGGTTTTCCCCAGAGAAGAATAATCCATATCAGAATCACAATTCACACACCTGATTGTTTGGAACTTCCCTGACATTGCTCACGTCCTGCAACACAAGGAAATGAAGTCTCAGATTTTTTGGCATCTCTTCCTAAAGTTTCCACACTTATACTACAATCATTTAGAAAATTTGCCTGCCTCTCAAGATCTTGATCTTGGTTTACCAGATCTTCACATCCCTTACACAGCTTTGTCCAGACAGAAGTTCGTGACAATCACAAAGAGGGAAGAAAATAGAACATTGCACATTGGACACTAGAAAGAGAGAGAATACTAAATAAAAACACAAAGTCCATAGAAAGCTGAGCCAAGCATAAACAAAATTCGAGAAGAGCATAACACCAAAAAGATGGAGAAAACAACATAGACAAAAAGAAGAAGAAGAATAGCAGTTAGAGGATGATGGGAAGATGAAAACCTACATGGAAGTTTGCAGGGATGCAACACATGATAGCTCCACCAAACAACGGCCTCGCAGCAAACCTGTCCTCAAACACTGAGTTCCCTTGCACAGCCATAAGATCTGTTCTCTTTCTCTTCTTCGCTCTGCACTCTTGCCTTCTCGACTTCCGATCGCAACAAAGACATCCCACGATCCGAGCGAGGAGGACGACGACGACAGAGCGGAGCTCTTTCCGCTCAAGGGATTAGGGTTTCTTGCACGTACCATCTTCGTCCCGTGCCTTGCCATTTTCTGCCCGGGTCAAGCTGCCCATTTGAATTTTTTGTTTTAAATAAATAAATTTCTGCCCGGTTCCGTTAAGGAAAATTTCTAGGGGCTCTTCCCGGGCAGAATGGCCATGACATATATATAGCCATATATATATATATATATGGATAGAATAATGGCGATCATAAATGTTTCCAGATTTTGTTTTCCCCCCCAAATCTTTTCAATTTTTTTTCCCCAAGAATAAAAAGTTGAAGTCCCCATATTTTAGACCATAGCTTAGAGCATGTGCCAATATTTTGAATTTTTTTCTCCTTTTCTCTCTGACTTGTAGCCAAATTTGGCAAAATTCCTCTTCTAGATAGATGGCCAGTGGACCTAGCTACCCTCACAAAATTGTGGGGGCAAAAAAAAAACCCAGCTTGTAATTATATATTCTTTTATTTTTGAAATTCGCAAATATTCAAATTGGTACTGCCCGAGTTCGAAACCATTTCTAGAAAATTTTTAAAAAAATTGGACACAAAATCTGCTGATTATCCTATCAATTGGAAGGCACTGTAAAATTTTGTGGCTGGGTTACGGGCAACGGGCAGTATCCAGGAAATAAAAAAAACTTTCATGCGGTTGTTCAGGTTTGAGAATTTAGGGTTGAGCGCTCAGGCTTCTTCTTTCGATCCCCCGCGAGCGCTGAAGTTGCGCTCGTTGCCGTGTGTGTCTCGTTGTTGTTGCATTAGTTTTTATTTGTATCGTTTGTTTCAAGCCTTCTTCCGCATCCAGGCAGCACAAGTAAATCGGAGCCCTGTTTTTTTTTTTTTTTTTTTTTTTTTAAAGGAAAAAAA